>Ga0080064_1000130_pt1 | contig 224053 bp, 209 predicted proteins | sample Subgrocontami54m_FD_69260 | JGI IMG/M metagenome (GOLD analysis project Ga0080064, IMG submission 69260) | Subsurface groundwater microbial communities from S. Glens Falls, New York, USA - GMW46 contaminated, 5.4 m (SPADES assembly) (version 2) ...
GGCGCTTCTCCAATGCTTTGAAATCCCGCTTGTGCTTCATCGTCGCACCTCGAAATGGACATAAGCATATTAACGTTTCCGGGTTTCATCGCGTTGACAGTCATTTATACGGGGCTCAATAGTGTTCGTTTCAAAACGAGGGGATCAGGGTGGGGAAGGAAGAGCCCCACCCCTTCCTTGGCCCCTCGTGCTCCCCTAAGTCAGGGACCGTTGCGGAAATTCTGAAACGGCTCGTTACATCTTTTCGGGAGCGCTGACGCCCAGCAGCGCAAGACCGTTTTGCAGCACCTGACGCACGGCGAGGATCAGCGCCAGCCGTGCCAGCCGAAGTTTCTCGTCGGCGACGAGTACGCGCTCGGCATTATAGTAGCTGTGGAACTCGCCTGCCAGTTCGCGCAGGTAAAAGGCCACCATGTGCGGCGCGAAATCGCGCGCCGCCTCGGCCAGCAGCTCCGGGAATTCCCCCAGGCGCTGCGCCAGCGCGAGTTCGCGCGCGTGCGCCAGCGGCGCAAGGTCGGCAGCGGGAAGCGAGGGCGCACCAGCGCCGGCTTGCGCCAGCACCGAGCAGATGCGCGCGTGCGCATACTGCACGTAATAGACGGGATTGTCCTCGGTCTGCGACTTCGCCAGGTCGATGTCGAACACGAATTCAGTGTCGGCCTTGCGCGAAACCAGGAAAAAACGCACCGCGTCGCGCCCCACCTCGTCGATCAGATCGCGCACCGTGACGTAGCTGCCGGCGCGTTTGGACAGCTTTACCTCCTCGCCCCCCTTCATCACGGTCACCATCTTGTGCAGCACATAGGCAGGGTAGTCGCGCGGAATGCCGGCCTGCGTCACCGCGTTGAGCGCCTGCAGTCCGGCGCGCACCCGCGCCACCGTGCCGTGATGATCCGATCCCTGGATGTTGACGGCGTGCGCGAAACCGCGCTGCCACTTGGTCACATGGTAGGCCACGTCGGGCACGAAATAGGTATGGCTGCCGTCGGACTTGCGCATTACGCGGTCCTTGTCATCGCCGAAATCGGTGGTCTTGAGCCACAGCGCGCCGTCCTGCTCGTAGGTCTTGCCCGAGGCGGTCAGCGCGCTCACCGTCGCTTCGACCTTGCCCTCGGTGTAGAGCGAGGACTCGAGGTAATAATTGTCGAATCTCACGCCGAACGTCCTCAGGTCCTCGTCCTGCTCGCGCCGCAGCGCGGCTACCGCAAATCTGCGCACCGCCGCGACATCGCCGGGATCACCGTCCTGGGCGAGATAATCCGCGGCGATCTCGCGTATGTATTCGCCGTGGTAGCCGGCTTCGGGGAAGGTGACCGGTTCGCCGCGCTGCGCGCGCGCGCGCGCCTGCACCGACAGCGCCAGGTTGTCGATCTGCACGCCGGCGTCGTTGTAATAGAATTCGCGCGTCACCTTCCAGCTTTGTGCTTCGAGCAGCGCCGAGATCGCGTCACCCAGCGCCGCCTGGCGGCCGTGGCCCACATGCAGCGGCCCGGTGGGATTGGCGGAAACGAACTCGACCAGTACCGGCCGCCCGCGACCGGCATCGGATCGGCCGTAGCGCGCACCGGCGGCAAGCACCATGCGCACTGCGTCCAGCTTTGCCGCCGGTTTCAGGCGCAGATTGATGAAGCCGGGTCCGGCAAGTTCCGCGCACTCCAGCCAGGGCGAGGCAGGCAGCCCGGCGATCAACTCCTGCGCCAGCTCGCGCGGATTGCGCTTGAGCTTTCGCGCCAGCTGCATCGCGACATTGCACGCCCAATCGCCGTGAGCGGCCTGCTTCGGACGCTCGAGCGCGATGATGGACGCCGGAAATTGCGGCGCCACGCGTGCCAGCGACTGCGTCAGCAGATCGGTCAGATGCGACTTTATTTCAGCGGACAAGGGGGAGGGGGTTGCGACGAAAAAGGTCGCATATTATAGCTTGGGAAGCTCCGATCAAGTCCGCGGCGCGGTTACGGTGAACACCAAACACGGTGTGGGGGGTTATGCAAGATCGTCGATTGCGCACGGATGTGTTTTTCATCCGTGCGCAATCGACGATCGGCGCGGACAGTTTCTCGTCCGCGCAACTCCCCACCCTTGCAAAAAGCGGCGGGCGCGACTTAGGTCGCCAGGTATGACTTGGGTCAAAACTCGATCGGATCCACGTCCAGATGCCAGCGCACGGCGCGCTGGGGCAGGGCGTAGAGCTTTGCGCTCCAGGCGGCGAGATAGGTCTGCAGCGTCTTGCGCGACGCGGATTGCGCGAGCAGTTGCGCGCGCTCACGCTCGGCCAGCCGGGTCACGCTCATCGGCACCGGATCGTAAAGCGTAACGCCGGCCGGAGGCGGACCCGCCAGCGTGACCGCCTCGCGCAGGAATTCGAGCGCGGTGTTGAGTTCCGCGGCTTCGGCGCGCAGCACGGCCTCGAACACATAAGGCGGGAAACCGGCCTGTTCGCGCTCGGCGAGCAGCGTGCGCGCGTAGCCGGGATAATCATGCTGTGCCAGCGCCAGATACAGCGGATGCCGCGGATACTGCGTCTGGATCAGTACTTCGCCGGGCAGACCCGCGCGCCCGGCGCGCCCGGCGACCTGCACCAGCTGTGCAAACAGGCGCTCGGGCGCGCGATAGTCGGCGGAATACAACGCGCTGTCGGCGTTGAGCACCGCGACCAGGGTCAGGTTCGGGAAGTCGTGCCCCTTCGCCAGTATCTGGGTGCCGACCAGGATGTCGGCGCGGCCGCTTTGAATCTCGCCCAGCATGCGCGCAAAGCTGCCCTTGTTGCGGGTGCTGTCGCGGTCAACGCGCAGCACGCGCGCCTGCGGGAAGCGCGCGGCCAGCGTCGCCTCCAGCCGCTGCGTGCCGCGGCCAAACGGGTGGATATCGGCATTGCCGCAACTGGGGCAGTGGCGCGGGATGGGCGCGCTCGCGCCGCAATGATGGCAGCGCAGTTGTCGGTCGGCCAGATGCAGCACCATGCGCGTGGAGCAGCGCTTGCAGCCGCTCACCCAGTCGCAGGCCGGACACATCAGCACCGGCGCGTAACCGCGGCGGTTCAGAAACACCAGGCTCTGCTCGCCGCGGGCGAGGCGTTCGGCCAGCGCCGCGAGCACCGGTGGCGCCAGCCCGTCTTCGAGCTTGTGGCGGCGCATGTCCACGGTGTGTACCAGCGGCAACTGCGCCTGCGGCACGGCGCGCTGCGCCAGCCGCAACAGCCGGTAACGGCCGGACAAGGCATGCGCATAGGTTTCCAGCGCCGGCGTGGCCGAGCCGAGCACGATCGGGATTCCCGCCTGGCGTGCGCGGAATACCGCTACGTCGCGCGCCGAGTAGCGCAAGCCGTCCTGCTGCTTGAACGAGGCATCCTGTTCCTCGTCCACCACGATCAGCGCAAGTTTTGGCAGGGGCACGAACACCGCAAGGCGGGTGCCGAGGACGATCGCCGCCGCGCCGCTTTGCGCCTGCAGCCAGTGCAGTGTGCGCTCGCCGTCGGCGAGGCCGCTGTGCAGGCTGACCAGCGGCGTATCGGGGAAACGCTCGCGGAACTCCTGCTCCAGGCGCGGCGTAAGACTGATCTCAGGCACCAACACCAGCGCCTGCTTGCCCGCCGCCAGTGTGCCCGCGATCAGGCGCAGGTAGATCTCGGTCTTGCCGCTGCCGGTGATGCCATGCAGCAGGAAGACGCCGTAGCCGGGGCCGGCGCCTTCGATTTGTCGCAGGGCTTCCTGCTGTTCGGCGTTGAGTGCAAGCTTTTCGACGAATCGGCCTGCGCCCGGCCGGGGCGACAGTTGATAGCGCTCGATCCAGCCGGCGGCGCCGAATTCAGCCAGCATGTTTTTCGCGCCCGGGCTCTGCGCCAGCAGCAACTCCTCGGCACAATCGGACTGCGACAGGGTTTGGAGCAACGCGCGCTTCACTCTTGCGCGCGCGGGCAACTCCGCCAACGCCTCGCGCCCGCTGGGGCTGAGACGGTAGGCGACTGCCTGTTTGAGCGCTGGCGCGGCGCTTGCTTTTCGCAGCCGCCGCGGCAAGCCGTTGAAAATGACTTCGCCCAAGGGCCGGTGATAGTAGCCGCTGCAGAATTGCGCCAGCTCCAGCCAATCGCGCGCGAGCGCAGGGGTTTCGCGCAGGATGCGCACTGCGGGCTTCAGTTTTTCAATACTGATTTCGGATGTGTCGGCGAGACCGACGATTACACCCACCGTGTGCTTGTTGCCGAAGGGCACCAGCACGCGCATGCCAATGTCGGCATGCGTCGCTTCGCCCCAGCTGTAATCGAATACGCGCGGCAGCGGCAGGTCGAGCGCGACGCGCAGTATGCTCATTTGCCGCCAGAGGAAAAAAAATGACTTAAGGAAGCTACGCGCGAAATCTGAAGCGATTTGTCTCGAAGTTGTTGCATCACCCTATTGCCAAAGGGGAACTCGGGTTGTGCACAATTTTTGTGGGTAAATATGTGGGTAAGTTTGTAATCTCGCTGTAACCATCTTTGCCATAAGGAATTTCTGCTTCTGCTCAAATTTTCAGCTAGGCATATATCCATTTTAAAACAAAGTGTTGCATGTTATTGCGTGGGAGGGCCTGGTTTTCGCCAGCAAAATCGCGGGGGAGCACGATGTTGTGCATAAGTCAAGGTTTGCGGAATTCGCGGAAAACCTTAACTGGCGCGGCTATTGGCGCTGTCGCCGTGATAGCGCTCACTCGATTGATGCACGCAATCGACCAGAATTTTGACCGCGTCCGGCGGCGTGAATTGGGAAATACCGTGGCCGAGATTGAACACATGACCGCTGCCGTGGCCGAAGGAGGCGAGAATTTTTTCCGTTTCGCGCTGCACAATTTCCGCGGACGCAAACAACACGGCCGGATCCAGATTGCCCTGCAGCGCAACACGATCGCCGATGCGTGCGCGCGCCTGGGCTAAATCCACGCTCCAGTCGAGACCGACTGCGTCGCAGCCGATCGCTGCAATATCCTCCAGCCAGTTGCCGCAGCCCTTGGTGAACACGATCGCCGGAATGCGCGCGCCGGCATGCTCGCGTTTGAGGCCGGCGATAATGCGCTGCAAATAGGCCAGCGAGAACTCGTGGTAGGCCGCGTGCGACAGATTTCCGCCCCAGGTGTCGAAAATCATCACTGCCTGCGCGCCGGCTTCGATCTGCGCGTTGAGGTAGAGCGTTACTGCCTGCGCGTTGACTTCGAGGATGCGATGCAGCAGATCGGGCCGCGTATAGAGCATGGTCTTGATGGTGCGGAAATCGTCGCTCGCGCCGCCCTCCACCATATAGCAGGCCAGCGTGTACGGACTGCCGGCGAAACCGATCAGCGGCACGCTGCCGGCGAGAGCGCGCCGGATTTCGCTGACCGCGTCGAGCACATAGCGCAATTCGGCGCCCGGGTCGGGCACCGCCAGATCGCGTATGGCCCATTCGTCGCGCAGCGCCCTTTCGAATTTCGGTCCCTCGCCTTCGGCGAAGTACAGTCCCAGGCCCATCGCGTCCGGGATGGTCAGTATGTCGGAGAACAGAATGGCCGCGTCGAGCTCGAACCGCGCCAGCGGCTGCAGCGTGACTTCGGTGGCGTAGCCCGGATTTTTGCACAAGCCGAGAAAGCTGCCGGCCCGGCTGCGCGTCTGGTTGTATTCCGGCAGGTAACGGCCGGCCTGGCGCATCAGCCATACCGGCGTGTACTCGGTCGGCTGGCGCAGCAGCGCGCGGATCAATGTATCGTTTTTCAGTTTGGTCATTTTATCTGAGCAATTTGGTGGTAATGAATTTCCATTCGTCCGGATCTACGGGTGTGATGGACAAGCGGTTGCCGCGCGCGAGCAGGCGCATCCCGGCCAACTGCTTGTGCTCACGCAGCGCAGCCAGACCGAGAAGCTTGGTCTTCCTTACGAATTTCACGTCGACGTTCACCCAGCGCGGATTGTCGCGCGTGGCCTTGGCGTCGTAATACTTGCTGTTCGGGTCGAACTGGGTCTCGTCCGGATACGCCTTGGCGCAGATCTCGGCCAGGCCGGCGATACCCGGCTCCGGGCAACTCGAATGATAGAACAGGACCTGGTCGCCTATTTGCATCTGGTCGCGCATGAAATTGCGCGCCTGGTAGTTGCGCACGCCAAACCAGGCGCTGCCGCGCCGCGGCGCGCGCGCCAGGTCGTCGATGCTGAACTCGTCGGGCTCGGATTTCATCAGCCAGTAGCGCATTGCTTGGAACTCTATCGCGAGGCACTCCACAAACAAAAATCGCAGACCCTATGTCTGCGATTTGGTCTGCGATCGATGAGGCATTGGATTCCCCGCAAATGCCGTCAGACCCGCATCCTCTGAACCTGCAGTCCAGAGTGGTCGCGTTCCGGCCGCCGTAGGTACGTCCACAGTCGCACGGGGCGAAGGGACGCGCACAAAAGCGGCGCTATGGTTCGCAACCTCAGCACATATATTGGTTCAAGGAATATATGGCCTAAACGAGCATCGCAGGGAAACTTGTTGCGGTCTGGCCCGCCTGGGCGCGATCTAGAACAGAGAATCCTGCTGCGATAACGCCTGATCGAGCTTCGACTGCACTGAATTCATTCTACGCTTTAATTCCGCGATGTCAAAGCCGCTGCCGATTTTGATCGACAGGAGTTCGTTGGCGATATTGAGCGCCGTCATGACCGCAATGCGCTCGGTGCCGGCGACCTTGCTCGCCGTCTTGATTTCGGTCATCTTCTGGTCGACATAGGCAACCGCTGCGAGCAATGCCTCGCGCTCGTCATCGGCGCAGGTGACGCGATAGTTTCGTCCCATGATGCTGACATCAAGGGTCTTGGCTTTTGGGGTCATTCCGGGATCTGGCGCAACAGCGCTTCGAGGCGGGACTTGGCGCCGTCGACCTTGCCTTCGAGCAGCCTGACGTCGTTTTGCGCCGACGCCAATTGCAGCCTTAATTCTCTATTCTCGCTCTTCAGGCGCTGGCACAATTGCAGGAACTGGTCGATTTTGCTGTCGAGGGTGTCGAATTCCGCATCCATCGCAACACTATAGTTTCAAAAATCGTGACAAGTCAAGCAATAACAGGCAACTCTCAAAGCTCTTTCCATGATGAATAAGCCACCCCATCTAGTTGACACAGCGCAGGATTTCGAGCTAGCGAATTCGTTGCCGGACCAGGTTCGAAGGCGCGCCCGACCGAGGCCTTATTTTTCGCGTGTTCTCGTGCCTCAACGTCTGAATGTTTTTTGTTTGCCCGGGATACTGTGTAAAATTGCCGCACTCGTTCGAGGTGTCCGCCAGCGCTTCCCGCAGGCGGGTGAAACGGGAAACAGGTACGGCGTGTAGCTAAGCCCAAGCCTGTGCTGCCCCCGCAACGGTGTGTGAGCGCGGGTCTGTCACGATGCCACTGCAAGAGAAGCGCTTGCGGGAAGGCGACAGATCCAATCCCACGAGCCCGGAGACCGGCCTTGCGCGACAGGTGGAAACACTGCGGGGAAGCGGTGCGCCGGTTGCGGTTCTGATTTTTCCCCGCGTTTCCTTTGTTGTTTCAGTTGTGCAGCCTGCGGGGACGCTGGCTGCGGGGAGAAGTCATGCAATTCAAAGCAGCGATCGGCGCCGCCGTTCTGGCGGCCGCCTTGTTTCCATGTTTCACTGCCTACGCCGAAGAGGCCGTGGTTGTTACTGCCACGCGTTTTCCGGAGCGCGCCCTGAATGCGCCGGTCGGCGTGCGCATCATCACCAGGGAAGATATCGAAGCCAGCCTGGCCGGCAACCTGCCGGAACTACTGTTCAAATTTGGCGGGCTTTACGTGCGCAACAACTCCGGCTCGCCCGATCAGCAGATCGACCTGCGCGGCTTCGGCATTACCGGCGATCAAAATACGCTGGTCTTGCTCGACGGGGTGAGGATCAATGAAAACGACTTGAGTTCGACGCGTCTGTCGTCGATAGCGCTGCAAGCCATCGAGCGCATCGAGATTCTTCCGGGCAGCGGCGCGGTGCCTTATGGCGCAGGCGCGAGCGGCGGCACCGTACATATCATCACAAAAGGCCCGCGGCCCGGCGAAGAAAGCGCGAGCGTCTATGCCGGCGCCGGCAGCTACCGCCTGCTCGATACGCGCGCGAGCGCCAATATTGCCGGTGAGCGACTCGGGCTTGCGTTGAATGCCAGCCACCTCGAGTCGGACGGCTACCGCCAAAACAATCAACTGCGCCAGGAGAACATCCAGGGCGACTTGCGTTTTGCCGAAGCAGGTCGGCAGGTGGGCCTGAAGTTCGCGGCCGATCGCCAGCGCTTGCGGCTGCCTGGCAGCCGCAACGAGCTGCAGTATGCCGACGACCCGCGCGGCACCGCGACCCCGAACGATTATTCCTTTCGCGACGGAGAGAATGCAACCCTCTACGCCCGACGCGACATCGGGCGCGTCCAACTTGCGGCCGATCTTTCTTACCGGCACCAATTGTCGGCAATTTTCAACGAGGCAATACCACTGTACGGCCAGACCAATCTTGATACGCTGGTGTTCTCTCCGCGGGCGCGCGTCCAGTTCGAACCGTTTGGCGTGCGCAGCGAGTTCGTCCTTGGAGGGGATATCGTCGATGGCAACTTCAAACGCCGCTTTGCCGGGAGCCCGGCAGCACTGACCAGCCCGCAGGTCACCAACGTGGCATCGCAGAACAGCGACGGCGTGTTCGTGCAGTACAACGCCCGGTTCAAGCCGGGCACCAAGCTCTCGCTAGGCTGGCGCACACAGCGCGTGACCGACAAGCTGGACACGGTTTCGATCTTCGGCGCGCCCACGGACCAGACTCAATCGCACAGTCCCAAGGCATACGAACTTGCGCTGCGGCATGATTTCAACGATGCGTTCGCGCTGCTGGCCAAGCTCGGTACCAGTTTTCGCATGGCCACGGTGGATGACAACGGGCAGACTGCCAGCGGCAACCTGCTCGAGCCGCAAACCGCACGCAATCGGGAACTTGGTGCGGAATACCGCAGGTCGGAACTGCGACTTCGCGCCAACTTCTACCACATGGACCTTGACAACGAGATCTACTTTAGCCCTCTGGCGCTGGGTCCTCCCCCATTTTTTTTCCCAGGCACCAATGTCAATCTGTCGCCGACGCGCCGCAGCGGCGGTGAGTTCAGCGGCACCTGGCGCGCCCTTCGGGACCTGGAACTCAGCGCGTTGCTCAACCTGCAGACGGCGACATTCAGGAGCGGCGTCTACGGCGGGGTGGACGTCAGCGGGCGGGACGTGCCGTTGGTGCCCAAGCGCCTCGCCGTGCTGCGGGCGTCATGGCAGGTCGCACCGCGTGTGCAACTGCATGGCTCGGCAAGGCATGTCGGACGGCAACGCTACGACAACGACCAGGCCAATCTTCACCCCGGCCTGATGCCCGCCTACACCCTGACCGACCTGAGGTTGGCCTACCTGCTTGGCAACTGGCGTCTCGCGGCAGGGGTGAACAACCTGGCCGACCGCAAGTACTTCAGCTACGGCATCGTCAACACGCCCTTTACCTGTGCCACGCCCTCCTGCGTGTATCCCGAGGCCGGCAGGACTTACTTCGTCAGCGCGCGGTATGGCTTCAAATAGGGAAGCTCCGATTCTGTTGGTTGCGGTCTGCCGGCCACATTAGGGGCACCGCTTGCGCCGAACGCTGCTCATTTGGCTCGCTCTGGCAGGGGCGGCGTTTGCCGCGTTCGCGCTTGCGCTCGCGAGCGGCAGCATGCATTTTGCGCCGCTCGAACTGCTGCAGGCGCTCGTTTCTCCGGACGACAGCGTCGCCGGCGAGATCGTCACGCGGCTGCGTCTGCCGCGCGCGCTGGCCGCATTCGCGGTCGGCGGCCTGCTCGCGCTCGCCGGGGCGCTGATGCAGGTGCTGCTGCGCAATCCGCTCGCCGATCCCTACGTGCTGGGCCTGTCGGGCGGGGCGGCGGTCGGCGCGCTGGCAGCCATGCTGGCCGGCCTGGGCGCGCTCGCGGTCAATCTGGGCGCGAGCGCCGGCGCATTGCTTGCGATCACGCTGGTGTTCGCGCTCGCGCGGCGCGATTTTGCCCGCCAGCAAATGTTCGGCGCGCTGGACGCCTCGCCGCGCCTGCTGCTCACGGGCGTGATTATGGCCGCCGGGTGGGGCGCGCTCATCACGCTGATGCTGACCCTCGCGCCCGAAGCCAGACTACGCGGGATGCTGTTCTGGCTGATGGGCGATTTGAACGGCGTGGAATCCTGGGTGCCGGCGCTGCTGGTACTCGCGCTCGCGCTGGCCGTAAGCTATCCGGCAGCGCGCGAGCTCAATGTGTTGCTGCGCGGGGAGGTGCTGGCGCATGCGCTGGGGGTGCGCGTGGCGCCGCTGCGCCGCAGGATTTATCTGCTTGCTTCGGTGGCGACCGCACTCGCCGTGACCACCGCCGGCGCGATCGGTTTCGTCGGGCTGGTGGTGCCGCATGCGCTGCGTCTGGCGCTGGGCAACGACCAGCGCGTGCTGCTGCCGGCGAGCGCGCTTGCCGGGGGTACGCTGCTGCTGCTGGCCGATACCGCCGCGCGCAGCCTGTTCGCGCCGCAGCAGTTGCCGGTAGGCGTGATCACAGCCCTGTTAGGCGTGCCCGCGTTCATGTTCCTGTTGACGCGCAATCCTCGAAAAACATGAACGCGCCGCTGCTCGAAACGCAAGACCTGCTGCTGCGCGTAGGAACACGCATGCTGGTGCGCGGGATGGACTTTCGGCTCAACGCCGGCGAGGTGTGGTGCCTGCTCGGCCCCAACGGCTCGGGCAAATCCACTTTCCTGCACACCGCGGTCGGACTGCGCCAGCCGCAGGGCGGCGCGCTGCGCCTCGCCGGCAGAGCGCTCGCCGATTGGACCGTCGCGGGCGCGGCGCGGCAGCGCGCATTTTTGCCGCAGAATTTTCATGACGCCTTTAGCGCGAGCGTGCTGGAGAGCGTGATGCTCGGACGCCATCCCTATCTTTCGCGCTGGCAGTGGGAAGGAAACGATGAGCGCGAGCTCGCGTTGGCGGCGTTGCGTGCGCTGGATCTCGCCGGATTCGAGCAGCGCGACGTGCTCACGCTTTCCGGCGGCGAGCGCCAGCGCGTGGCGCTGGCGGCGCTGATCGCCCAGGATGCGCCGCTGCTGCTGCTGGACGAGCCGGTGTCGCACCTGGACCTGCATCACCAGGTGCTGGTGCTGGAGCACCTGGTCGAACTGGCACGCGAGCGCGCCAAGGGCGTGTTGTTCACGGTCCACGACCTCGATCTCGCGGCGCGCTTCGCCACTCACGCACTGCTGCTTATGCCGCAGGCAACCGTGCTGCAGGGGCCGGTGGCCGAGGTGATGTCCGAAGCTGCGCTGCAGGGTGCGTTCGGGCATGGAGTGACGCGCGTGCAGGCGGGCGGGCGGACTTTGTTCGTGCCGGACTGACATGGTCGCTGACCAGGAAGGGAAGCGGACCAAGCAGCGTCTCGGCGCGTTGCTTCTGGGCGTGCTGCTGCTGGCCGGCGCTGCCGCCGCAGCCGAGATTCGGCTTACCGACGATGCCGGCCGCAGCGTAGCGCTCAAACAGCCGGCGCGACGCATCATCAGCCTGACGCCGCACATGACCGAGTTGCTGTTCGCGGCCGGCGCCGGCGCTCGCGTCGTCGGCACGGTCGAGTACAGCAATTACCCGCACGAGGCGCAGCGCATCGCGCGTATCGGCGACAGCGCCCAGCTCGACCTGGAGCGCATCGTCGCCCTGAAGCCCGACCTGGTTGTGGTCTGGCAGTATGGCAACGCGCAGCGCCAGCTCGACAAATTGTTGCGGCTCGGCATCCCGGTCTACTACAACGAGCCGCGCCGGCTCCCCGACATCGCGCGCGCGATAGAGCAACTCGGGCGCCTGGCCGGCACCGAAGCGGTCGCGCTGCCGGCCGCGCGCGCATTCGTGGCGCGTGTGGCCGAGTTGCGCCGGCGCTACGCCGGCCGCGCGCCGGTGACGCTGTTCTACCAGATCTGGGACTGGCCGCTCTTGACCGTCAACGGCGAGCATCTGATCAGCGACGTGATCGGGCTGTGCGGCGGGAGGAACGTTTTCGCCGGCCTGAAGCCGCTGACGCCGGAGATTTCGACCGAGGCGGTGCTCGCCGCCGATCCGGAAGCGATAGGCGGCGTGACCGCCGAAGCCGGACAGGCGGGAAATCTGGACGCATGGAAACAATGGCCGCGTCTGCGGGCGGTCGCGCGCGGCAATCTGTTCGTCATCGATTCCGACCTGATCAGCCGCAACACGCCGCGCATACTCGACGGCGCCGAGCAGCTGTGCGAGCACCTGGCCGCTGCGCGCGCCCGGCGCAAATGAGCCGCCGCAGGTCGCAGCCGATGGCGCGCCGGGCGGACCGATTCACCGTTGCCGGGTTCTCTGCTATCGTGCGGGCATGCTGAAGTGTTTGCTTGATCTGCAAAGCCTGCGCCGCGTGTCGGGCGCTCCCGGGCGCACTTGCAGCGCGTGATGGCGGTGCAGCAAACGCAGCGTTTGCGCCAGCCGCTTGGCGATGCACGCCGGCACGGCGTAGCGGCGCGATGAAAATCGCCCTGGTACGCCAGCGCTACAACCCCTATGGCGGCGCCGAGCGCTTTGTCGAGCGTGCGATGACTGCGCTCGCGGTGCAGAACGTCGAAATGACCCTGTTCGCGCGCGCCTGGCTGGGGGCGGCGGAACTGGCAGGCGAAGTGCGCCTGATCCGCTGCGATCCGTTCTATATTGGCCGGGTGTGGCGCGATTGGAGCTTTGCCCGCGCCGTTTGCGCCGCGGTGAAATCGCGTCGCTTTGATCTGGTGCAGTCGCACGAGCGCATCGCCTGCTGCGACGTCTACCGCGCCGGCGACGGCGTGCATCGCCAGTGGCTTGCGAACCGCAAGCGCGCCGCCGGCGCGTTGCAGCGCATCGCCCTCACGCTCAATCCGTACCACTGGTATACGCTGGCGGCGGAAAAGCGCCTGTTCGCAAGCCCGCGCTTGCGCGCGGTGATCTGCAACTCGAACATGGTGAAGGAGGAAGTGCGCCGGCATTTCGGCCTGGATGCGGCCAAGCTGCACGTGATCTACAACGGTGTCGACCTCGCCGCCTTCAATCCGGCGCTGCGTGGGGAGTGGCGCACGCGCCAGCGCGCTGAACTCGGCATCCCCGATGCGGTGATGGTGTTCCTGTTCGTCGGCTCCGGCTTCGCACGCAAGGGCGTGCCGCAGTTGCTGCGCGCCATGACCGGCGTGCGCGGCGCGCACCTGATCGTGGTGGGCGAGGACCGGGAACTCGCGCGCATGCAAAGCGCGGCGGCAGACATGAAGCTCGCCGATCGCGTGCATTTCGCCGGTGCGCAAAAGGACGTGAAGCCCTGGTACGGCATGGCCGATTGCTTCGTCCTGCCTACCCTGTACGATCCGTTCCCCAACGCCGCGCTGGAAGCCATGGCCTGCGGCCTGCCGCTCGTCACCACCTTGCAGTGCGGCGCGGCCGAGTTCATTGAAAGCGGCATCGAGGGTTACATCTGCCGCGACGCGCTCGACGTGGTCGAACTCGCGCGCTGCCTCAACCTGGCCGCGGCGCCTGGACAGGCGGTGAAAATGGGCGCCGCGGCGCGGCTCAGGGTGGAGCCGTACGGGCTGGATACGATGGCGTTAAGGCTGACCGAACTCTACGCGCGTCTGATCGAAACCAGCTAGTCGGGCAGCGCAACCTGCCGATCTCGACTGCGAGGTGGCGATTTCCCAAACGCGAAGCGGCAAGGCTGACAATGCAGGCCGCGACGCCTGATCCAGCGCCGACCTAGCGGGCTTTCAATTTGGCCAGGATCTGCGACAGGGCCCGCCGGTCGATCTGGTCCTTGTCGCGGGAACTGGTCTTGGTCTTGAGTAAACCCTCAATATCGAGCGTGTTGATTTCCACATCGTCCACGCTGAGCGTGCGCACATGCGCCTGGAGCGATTCATAGGTTTCGCCATTCGCCGCGAACAGCAGATCGATCAGCAGTTCGTCCGCAACGCGGATATTCTCCGGCTCATCCGCGCTGGTGGCGAACCACTCGGGCCGCAGCTCGGCGGCGCTGGCAAGGAAATTCAGAGCTTTGATGACGCGCTCGCCGTTCTCGATGGAGGCAGGCAGCAGGATGTCGATGTCCTCAGTGCTGCGCAGAAAACCGTTGAGGCGTACCGCATGGCCACCCACAAGGATGTATTTCACGCCTTCATTCTGAAAGCGTTGCAGCAGTCTCAGCAGCGGGTCGGCGTTTGCGTCCACGCGCGTAGTTAAGGCTCAACCCCGATTCAGACGCCGCGCCGCTTCGACACTGCGGGCTTCGTCGAGCCGCTCGAACGCGGCGTGCGTCCCGCGGGTTACGCCGCGCGGACGCGCGGGTAGCGACTGCGCCAGCATCAGGTCGAGCTGTCTGCCGCGATGCCATGCCTCGACCGGGTCGAGGATGAATTCCGAACGATTTTGCCGACCGACGATTCGTGTCATGGTGAAATTATTGCACGTCCCGGTGCAGGGATGTCAGGAAGGAAACAAGGTTTGCGCTGTCCGGCCCGCGCTACCGCGTGCCTATGCGCGCATTACTCGGACTATCTCGCGCCCGAACTCGCTGGCTAGCCTTAGGGCTCTGATATAATTAGGAATATTTCCGTCGAACCGCACACCAATTCATGCCTATTCCCGAAACCGATAGTCGGGCCCTGTACCTGCGCCTGCTGCGCTATGTCGCGCCGTATTGGCGCATGTTCGCCCTGTCGATCCTGGCCATGGTAATGGTGGCGGCGACCGAGCCCCTGCTTCCGGCGCTGATGAAGCCGCTGCTGGACGGCAGCTTCGTCGACAAGGATCCCACCACCATTCGCTATATTCCGTTCGCCATGGTCGGATTGTTCCTGGTGCGCGGCGTGTTTGGCTTTGTCAGCGACTACGCGCTCAGCTGGGTATCCAACCGCGTGGTGCTCGATCTGCGCGCCGAAATGTTCGGCCGGCTGATCAACCTGCCCACGCGCTATTACGACGACGCTTCCTCGGGCGCGCTGATCTCCAAGATTTCCTACGATGTGACCGGCGTCACCGGGGCCGCGACCAGCGTGCTGACGGTAATGGTGCGCGACAGCCTCACCGTGGCCGGACTGCTCGCCTGGATGTTCTACCTCGACTGGAAGCTTTCGCTGATCACGCTGGTGATAGGACCGGTCATCGCCGTGGTGATCCGGTCGTTCAGCGCCCGCTTGCGCCAGGTGAGCCGCGACGCGCAGCAGGCGATGGGGGACATTACCCACGTGCTGGACGAGGCGATCGAGTGCCACAAGGTGGTGAAGGTATTCGGCGGTCAGGAGTACGAGCAGCGCCACTTCGGCGCGGCGATCAAGCGCATGCGCAATTTCTCCATGCGCCACACCATTGCCGCCGGTGCCTCGGTGCCGCTGGTGCAGGTATGCGCCGCCGCCGCTGTCGCGGTCATCGTCTACTATTCCACGCAACAAAGCGGCGCGAACGGGGTGACCGTGGGCGGTTTCGTCTCGTTCATGACGGCCACGCTGATGCTGCTCTCGCCGCTCAAGCGCCTGACCGGGGTCAACGCCGGGCTGCAGCGTGGCCTGGCGGCGGCCGAAAGCGTGTTCTCGGTCATCGACGAAGAACCCGAGGAAGACAGCGGCACGCAGAGCCTGGAGCGGGCGCAGGGCCGGATCGTGTTCGAACATTTGTGTTTTACCTATCCCAACGCCACCCGGCCGGCCCTGGACGACGTCAATCTGGCGATAGGCGCAGGGGAAACCGTGGCTTTGGTCGGCGGTTCCGGCGGCGGCAAGACGACGCTCGCCAACCTGATCCCGCGCTTTTATCAGCCCAGTGCCGGGCGCATCCTGGTAGACGGCATCGACACGCAGTCGCTGACGCTTGCCAGCCTGCGCGCCAACCTCGCCCTGGTCAGCCAGGATGTGGTGTTGTTCAACGATACGGTCGCGGCCAACATCGCCTACGGCCCCTTGGCCGGCGCCAGCGAGGCCGCGATCGTCGCCGCCGCCGAGGCGGCGCATGCAATGGAGTTCATCCGCGAAATGCCGCAGGGCCTGCAGACCATGATAGGCGAGAACGGCGTGCGCCTCTCCGGCGGGCAGCGCCAGCGCCTGGCGATCGCGCGTGCGCTGCTGAAGAATGCGCCGGTGCTGATTCTGGACGAGGCCACCTCGGCCCTGGACACCGAGTCGGAGCGCGTGGTGCAGGCGGCGCTGGACACCCTGATGCACGGCCGCACCACGCTGATCATCGCCCATCGTCTGTCCACCATCGAGAAAGCGGACCGCATTGTGGTGCTGCAACACGGCCGGATTGCGGAAGTCGGTTCTCATGCGGAACTGCTGGCGCGCGATGGGCGCTACGCCTATCTGTACAAGATTCAGTTCGCCGTTGAAGAGGATACGTCGGAGCAGCAACAGGATCGGGTGCGCGAGCGCGCCAGGCTATCCCCGATTATTTGAAGCAGTCGCCGGGCAATGCTGCGTAAGCGCGCACGACGGCATCCACCGATATGTCTTTCACCTCCATGCTGGGCATCTGCAGCAGTTCATAGGCCGCACCCCAGGGGTGCCAGCGGGCTGCAGTGGACTGCCCGAACAGGCAAACGATGGGCTTGCCCAGCCCGGCTGCCACATGCATGGCGCCGCCGTCGCCGCAGATCACCGCGTCGCACACAGACAGGGCGGCGATCAGTTCTTCCAGGCGCCGCGTCGGCAACGCCACAAGCGGAAATCCGGCCGCCAGTTCCAGCACGCGCGCGGCCTTGTCGTCGTCGCCCGGGTGCTGCGCATCGTCGGCGCTTCCCGGCGCCCACAGCAGCAGGAATGCAGTACCCTGCGCCGCCAGGCGCCGCGCCAGTTCGGCGAACGAGGCGGCCGGCCAGCGCTGCGACGATTTGCGCGCGCTGATGTGCAGGCCGATCAGCCGGCGCGGTGCGAACGGTACTGCAGCGGCGACGCGGCGCCGGATGAGTGCTACATCGGCTGCGTTCGGGAAAATGCGTGCCGCGGGCGTTTCGTATTCGAGCCCCATCCGGGGCAGCAGGTGGCAGCATTGCTGGACCTCGTGCGGGCCGGCCACCGCATCCTGCTCATCGCGCACCAGCATCTTGTTTCCGGCCACCCAGCGGGCGAAACGCAGTGCGCTGGCGCTTCCTCCGCCAGGCAGGATCACCCAGTCGAAGCGCCGCCTGCGCAGGGCCGCCACCATGCGAAAACGCTGCCAGTAGATGGCGGCAATGGACTCGCCGGCCGCCCGGTGCTTCGCTTTCGTGTAGGCATGCAGCGCGTCGATATCGGGGTGGTTCTGCAGCACGGCCTGGTTGTAGCGGGTTACCAGGCATTCGACACGCGCCCGCGGCAATTGCCGGCGCAGTGCGTGCAGCAGGGGGATGGTGCAGACCAGGTCGCCGATGTTGTCGCGGCGTACGACCAGCAGCTTGGGCGAGTCCGCCGCCGCCATCATGCTATTTTTCCGCCTCCAGGTTCAGGCTGACTGGATAAGGGCGACCGTTCACCATGAGGGGCCGGCGCGACCAGTCGTTGACGTCATGGCCGATGCCGCCATCGTCCGGCCTCCATTCGTCCACGCGGCGAAAACCCGCGGCCAGCAGCAACTTGCCCAGATAGTCGCGCGTGAAGATCACGCGGTGATAGTTGTAGGGGTATTCCTGGCCGCCCATGAGCGCGTTGATGATATTGTTCACGTCGCGACCGCTGTCGCGATAGATGTCGAGCAGCCGGTCGAAATCCGGCACCGACAGGCAGAGCTTCCCGCCCGGCTTGAGCACGCGCCCCCATTCCTTGAGCACCGCCGGCACCCGCAAATGGCTGAAGTGCTCCAGCACATGGCAGGCATAGACCAGGTCGACGCTGCCATCCTTGAAGCGGCTCAGACGATCGACAGCCTGCACGTAGTGGACATTGCGGCGCGGGCGCGCATCGATATTGACGAAGCCGGGATGATCGATTTTGCCGCAGCCCAGGTGCAGGCGCAGTTCGCCATGCGGCAGCTTCGGTTGCGCGGGACGCAGGAAGAAATGCAGGAGTTTGCCGAGTAGTATGCGCATGCTTAGCCGGGTGCGGAAGTGGAAAAAGTCGTTTCTGGTCTTCGCAAGCTTCTGGCCGCAGCGACCAGATTGCGCGCCCGCTGTGCGTAAGTGTGCTCCCGCATCACCCGCGCACGGGCGGCTTCGGCCACGCGGCGGGATTCCTCGAAGTGGGCAAGCCAGTACTGGATTTTCGCCACACAGTCGTCCAGGTCGGTAAAGCCCGCCCACTCGGTTGAGAGGTCGAAATCGTCGGCGGCATGACGGCGTTCGTCGGTGAGGAGGAAGCCGCCGCGCGCCGGCACGCCGTAACAGCGTTCCGGCAGGCCCCAACTCAGCGTGCCGCCGTGGTCGCAGGAGGAGCGATAGGACAGGTTGATGCGGGAGCGCTGGATCACGCGAATCTGTTCGGCTTCGCTGATTGTGGAAGAGGACTGGATGTAATGGCGGATACCCAGGGCATCCAGGCGCTGTCTCAATTCGGCGAAGAAGCGCGCGCGTTCGGCGTGTTCCTTGTAGCGTCTGCCATCCATGTTGCCGAGGAAGGACACGTCGAACTGGTAGAAGGCGGGATCGCGCATTTCCTCCAGAGTGTGGCCGTGCAGGTTGAAGTTGCGGACCCAGACCGCATTCGCGCTGTATAACTTGAGCGGCGCGAAATTCCAGGTCGGTTGCAGGGTATGGCTGGCATAGATGTCGAGCGGGCGCAGCAGCCGGAACAAGGCAAGGCGGCGCCAGCGCATGCCCATGTGCCAGGGGGCGTCACGGTCCAGGCCGATCAGCGGCACAGCGGCTTGTTTCAGGCGGCGCTTGAGCCCGAGCGTGGACCAGGGATTGCGGATCGCTTCGTATAGATTGACCACGCAGGTTTCACATTTCGCCAGCAGATTCGGGGCCGGTGCCCAGGTGTTTTCCACCACGCGGTAGCCGATCTGTTCGAACGCCTCCTGCAGCGGCGGGAAGCCTTTGCGATAGTTGAGGATGACGGTGTCGCGCGGCATGGATAGGCTCAAGAGGCGCGCTCGGCCATTGCTCTGGCCGGGAATTCGGTCAGTCGCAGCTCGCGCACCGGGGCATAACCGCCGCCCCGGCCGGTTTGTACCCTGACCCGGCAACAGCGGCTCATACCACCCAGCTCTTCAGCCAGGCGCGCGCGATGCGGCGGCGCTGCGCGGTAAGCGTGGCGTTGTTCCAGAGCAGAGCGTACACGCCGTCGCGGCGCAACTGGCGGTAGAGACGGCGGCGCAGATCGGGCGAGTTCACTTTGCGCAGCTTGTGGAAGATGGACAGGGCGCCGTCCACCAACTGCCAGCGCAGCAGCCGTTGCAGTTCCGCATCTTCGCGCAGCGGCGCGGCCAGATCGGTCATCCCGCGGGCGATGTACGCGAAACTGGCGATCTCTGCATCCATGCGTTGGTCCATGGCGTCCGGCGCCAGCGGCCGCAGGGGCTGGCGATAGAAATAACCGGGGGTGGGGTCGTAGGCCACCCGCTGCGCCTCCAGCAACGCGCGCGTCGTCCACAGCACATCTTCGTGGATCAGGCGCGGCACGAAGCGCATGCCCAGACGCTCGATGAAATCGCGCCGGTACAGATGCATCCAGACCATGTGCAGCAAGGTTTTCTCCTTCAGGCGGCGGCGCAGCACCTCGCGGCCCGGCATGACCTCAGTGGACAGGTTGTCGCGATAGATCGGGTGGTCCTCGCGGCGGCCCTCGAAGTGGTACATCGCATTGCCGTGCGCCATGTCCAGATTGTTCGTGCGCGCAAGCTCGAGCAGGCGACGGTAATAGCCGGGCTCGATCCAGTCGTCTGAGTCGACAAAAGCCACATACTCTCCGCTGATGCGGGCCAGCCCGGTGTTGCGCGCGGCGGAAAGGCCGCCGTTGTCCTGGCGAATCACGCGCATCTGCGCATGCTGGGCCGCGTAGCGAGCGAGGATGGCGGGGCAGCCATCGGTGGAACCGTCATCGACTATCACGATTTCCATGCCGTCCAGATTCTGTGCGGCAAGGCTTGCCATGCAGCGCTCCAGAAAGGGTGCCACGTTGTAGACCGGCACCACCAGGCTGAGCAGGAGATTCATGTCGTCTCCTTGAACAGATAGAAGACGTTCTTGCGCAGGTTGCCTACATCCAGGGCAAAGCCGGCGGCGAACAGCCAGCCGAGCATTTCCGAGATGCGGGTGTAGCCGAGCACATGAGGATGGACCTCGATCACGATCTTGCGGATCGGGTCCAGCCGGGCGTGGCGCAGAAACTCATATTCGCCGCCCTCGATGTCGAGGATCATGAAACTGGGCTGGATGCGCTGGATTTCCTGATTGAGGTCGATCTGCCTGACCCGGATGAGGGTGGCGTCCGCAGACCCCTGGATCAACGAAGAGGCCCAGTAGTCCTTTGCCAGCCAGAAGTCGCGCTCGCCATCACCCTCGCCCAAAAGCACATTGCTGACCGTTGGCGCCACCTGATTGAGGTCATGTACATGCTTGATGACCCCCATCAGTTGCGGGTTGGCCTCGTAGGCGAATACGCGCTCGCTGCCTACGGCTTTCGCGCTCAGAGCGGAGAGGAAGCCGATGCCGGCGCCTACTTCCATCACCACGTCATCGGCGGCGATTTTCTTCTTCACCAGTTCGGCTTCTTTGGATTCGTAGACGCCGAAGAAGATGTCCTTGAGGATCGGTGGCGTGATCGCGGGATGTTTCAGCGGCAGGCGCACGCCGAAGTTGGTTGAATACTCGGCCTTCGGGAAGAGCCAGAGCAAGCGCTTGATGCGTTTTTCCGTTTTTCCGCCGGGTCTGATCATGACTTGCTCTCTTCAGTCGTTCGACAAGGGGTGTCCGGCCAGCCAGATCAGCAGCACAACGAAGGTGTAGGCCAAGCGCCGGGATGCCTTGCCCTGCTTCGCCGCCTGCCATAGCCGCTGCACGGCGGCGGCATGCAGGAACGGCGCCAGTTCCCCGCAGCGGTCGATGTAATGCTCGCAGGCGGCGTTCCATTGTCCGTTGAAATAGTGCTGCAACGGTATGGAAAATCCGTGTTTGGGCCGGTTCCACACGGTTTCCGGCAAATGCTGCCGGGCCAGGGCGCGCAGCAGTGCCTTGCCGCCGCCGGCATCGTAGTGCACGCCGGCCGGCCAGTCCAGAACCAGATCCAGCACCGGATTGCCGAGCAGCGGCACGCGCACCTCCAGACTATGATTCATGCCGGCCCGGTCGGTTTTTACCAGGCAGTCCTCGGACAGGTAGGTCCAGAGATCGGCGCGCATCAGGCTGGCGCTATCCATGCCGCGTCCGTAATCCAGGGTCAGCTCGCGCCATAGCGCCAGGGTATCCTGCGGCCGGCAGGCGGTGAGGGCGGCCGGGCTGAGATAGCGCCCCAGATCCTTGCGCGAGCGCGTGTAGGGGCCCAGCTCGACCTGCCGGTAGAGCATCATCTCGCGTCCGGCCAGGCCCCGGCGCAGCAGGCTGCCGGGCAGCCAGCCGGCGCGCGCGCCGGTGCGCAGCAGACGGCGGCCAAGGCTGTCGGGAAAGCGGTCTTCGGTCTGCGAGAAACGCGGGTAGCCGGCAAACAGCTCGTCGCCGCCGTCGCCGCTGATGGCCACGGTGACCGCCTGGCGGGTGAAACGGGACAACTCATGGGTCGCCACATAGGCCGGATCGGCCAGCGGCTGGTCAAGTGCGGCGATGGCGGCTGCGAAGGCGGCGGCATCTATCGCGGGTGCGTCGATCACCGTGTGCTCGGTGGCGTATTGGCCGGCGACGGCGCGCGCGGCCGGGGTTTCGTCGAAGCCCGCTTGCGCAAAGCGGATGTTGAAGGTTTTCAACGGTCGCACACCCGCTTCGGCCATGTAGTGCACCATCAGGCTGGAGTCGATGCCGCCGGAGAGGAAGGCACCGAGCGGCACGTCGGCCACCATTTGGCGGCGCACACTCTCGCGCAGCGCCGCGTCCACCGCCTCTAACGCGTCGGAAAAAGATGGCGCGGCTGTCCGTGGCGCCGGCGGCCGCCAGTAGCGGCGCGTCGTCAGCCGGGCGCTTTCATGTTCGAACAGCAGCAGACTGGCGGGCGGCAACTGGTGGACGTCGCGCAAGAAGGAGTGCGGCGACTGTACCGCCTGGCAGGCGAGGAAGTCGCGCAGGGCTTCATGGTCCAACCGGCGCGGGAATCCGGGGAGCGCGAAGAACGGCGCCAGAGTGGAGGCGAAGACCAGCCCGCCGTCGACAGTTGCGTAGAACAGCGGCTTCACCCCGACGCGATCCCGCGCCAGCAGCAGATGCTGCGTTTGCGCATCCCAGAGCGCGAAGGCGTAGATGCCGTCGAGCCGGTCGAGCAGCGTCTCTCCCCAGGCGCGCCAGCCCTGCAACAGCACCTCGGTATCGGACTGGGTATGAAACGGCCAGCCCTGGGCTTGCAGTTCCGCGCGCAGTTCCCTGAAATTGTAGATCTCGCCGTTGAACGCGAGGGTCCAGCGGCGGTCCTCGCTCTGCATTGGCTGGGCGCCGCTGGCCAGGTCGATGATCGCGAGGCGGCGGTGGCCGAACACAGCCGCGCCGGCAGCCACTACGCCGTGGCCGTCCGGGCCGCGCGCTCGCAGCGTATCCAATGCGCCACGCACATGCTCGCGCCAGCGGGTACCGATCATGCCGAGTATGCCGCACATGCTCAGCCCCGGCCCGCGAGTCGTTCATAGGCAGCAAGGACGCTGCTCATCTCGAAGATGGAAAGATCGACCTTGCCGGGATCCATCGGGCTGGCAAGATTGTCGGAAATCGCCTTCGCCAGCGCGGCGGCGTCGCCGCAGGGCACCAGGCATTCCGGGAAGACAGCCAATATCTCCCGCGGCCCGGAAGGACAGTCGGTGCTCACGGTGGGCGTACCACAGGCAAGCGCCTCGATCAGCACATTGGGCAGGCCTTCATGGTCGGAGCAGAGGACGAGGAGATCGGCGCCGGCGATCCATGGGTAGGGATTAAGCTGGAAGCCGGCAACCAACACTCGATCGGCAAGGCCGCGGCTGTCTATCATGGCCTGGAGCTTTGGGTCGGGTGCAGTCAGCAATACCAACAGGTGGTCGGTTCCGGCACGCTTCCAGGCGTCCAGCAACAGGTCATGGCGTTTCTGCGGGGCGAAGCGACCGACATGGATGACATAGGGCCGAGACGGCAGGCCAGGCGTTGCGATGCAGGACGCCTGATGCAAGGCGTCCAGGTCGAAGGGATTCGGGATGATCTCTATCGGTCCGCGTGCGCCGATTTCGTGGTGCAGGTCGTGCGCTACGCCGTTGGAGACAGCGATCAGCGGCCGTTTTCGATAGAGGTGCCGGTAGCGTTTCAGTCGTCGGCGGGCCTTGGCGGGGTGCTCGGCGGCAAGTTTGACGACCTCGCTCGACAAGGTGTTGGCTATGCGACACCAATGGCGGGGAAGATTGGCCAGCGCGGCCACTTCGTCGGCGAAGGGCAGGGTGGATACCAGCAGGTCGTAGGGCGCCGACAAATGACGGGCGAGACGATGCGCCAGCAGGCGTTTGCCCAGCCAGCCTTTGGATGCAGTTGCTGTTAGAGCCGACGCTCTCACACCCTGGGGTCGCATATGCTCGGCTCGATCTTCCAGCAAGGTGAGCTCGACGTCGTGGTCCCTGCCGGCCAAGCCCTCAGTCAGTTTGACGATGGCCTTCTCGGCTCCGCCGCCAGCTAGATTGGTGACGATGAAAACGAACCTCATCGCTGGCCCGGTGGATGTTCCGTCATCGCTCGCTCTACTTCTGCGAAAACGGTTTCTATACGAATGTCCGCCATTTCGGTCATCTCGGTGCAGCGCTCATGCGCCGCGGGGTGGTCGATCACGTACGCGCGAGGATGATCGAGCGGCCCGGTGAGTCTAGAGGGCGAGACGCAGTGGTAGAGGGCGACCAACGGAATGTCGAAGGCGCTCATGATGTGGGTGGGGCCGGTGTCTACGCCGACGTAAAGATCGGTGAGGGTCATCAGGGCCGCAGTATCCCTCAGGCTGAGAATGCCGGCGAACAGCGCTGCGCGTTCGCCGAGATGTTGTTTCAGCCAATCAGTTCGCAGGCGCTCCGCGGGCCCGCCAAAAATGAGGAATCGGGCCTGCGACCAGCGCGACGTGATGCGGTCGCAAAGCGCGGCAAAGTTTTCGATCGGCCAATCGCGGTAGGATTTGGTGGCGAAACTGGCGACTTGCAGGCCGACCAGCGGTCGGCTGTCGCCGATACCCGCATCGTCCAGGCGTCGGCGAGCCGCCGCCGTTTCCTCAGGGGTAGACTGGAAGGCAATGCGCAGACCGTTCGGAAGAATCCCGACTGCTGCGGGCAGGCGCAAGAGCTGGCGCACGGCATGCTCGCTTTGGAACGGGGGACGAGCAATGGCGGCGAAGAGTCTCCGGTTCAGGGCGGCATTCTTTTGCTCGAAAGCCACGACTCGCTCCGACACCCTCAGGGCATAGGCCACCAGGGCTTGGTCAAAACCGAAGACGAAAGCGAGATCGAAAGATTTCTCGCCAAGCCAACCGCGCCAGGTCGCGCGGCCTTTGGTGATAGCGCCGACGCGGGACACAAAGGGCAGATGCTCCAGGACTTCGGCGCGTTTGGGGTGGGCGAGTACAGTAATGCGCGCAGGTGGATACGCGGCTGCTACCGCCCGAATGGCCGGAGTGGCGAACAGGGTATCGCCGATACGGGAGACCGCAATGAAAAGTATATTGGTTGGCGGCGGATCGGAGAACGGCATGCCTATTTCTCGGGCAAGGAGAACTCGAACAGGTAGTCGGGGAAGGAGTACTCAACCGGAGAAACGCCGAGGCGCCAGGCAAGCTTCTTGGCCGCGCCACGGATACCGCCAATCGGTTTGACCAGATGATAAGCCGTCAGGCGCAGGCCGATGCGGCGGCTGATTTCGAGCGCCATGGTCGGCGTGAACCAGGCCATGTGGTCCAGGTTCACCACAACGACGCCCTCGCGGAAGAACTGTCGCAGGAATTTGCGGCTGAAGGGATTGGGCGTGGCCGCAAAGATGCGGCCTCCAGTGCCCAAGTGGCGTTTGGCGAAGTGGAGCAGGGCCGAGGGGTTGTCGACGTGCTCCATGACATCGCCGATGAATACCATATCGAAACGCTCGCCCAGGTCGAGCTCCGATGTCGCATCGATGCAGCGGACGTTGAAGCCACGGCCGTTCAGTTCTGCGACCAGAGGCTCGAGGATGTCCAGACCCAGGCAGTATCCGGCGGCCTTGTGTATGCGGCCGTGGCGCCAGCCCGGCTCGTCGAAATAGCGGGCGCTGTGGGAGACTACGCCGATGTCGAGGACGCGCTTGCCGGCAACGGCCCGCACGACGAATCCTGTAAGGTCGGTATCGGTATGAACCCGGCGCAAGAGCGGCAGGAGCGCACGTGCTTCAGCCTTGGCTTTGCGGTTGTTGGGATCGTCAGAAATGCGGGTCCAGTCAAAGTTCATTTCGCTACTCCCAGGACGTTGCGAAACACGCTCTCCATGCGATCGAGCATGGCTTCGCGGGAGAAGCGTTGCAGAGCCCGGTCTCGGGCGGCATGGCCAAGGCGTGCCGCCAAGTCCGGGTCCTGCAGCAGCCGGTCGATGGCCCCGGCCAGGGCGGAGGCGTCCTTGGGCGGCACGACCAGTGCCGTTTCCCCATCGCTCACCGCTTCGAGGATGGCGCCGACAGGCGTAGTGATGACAGGCAGGCCGGTCATCATCGCTTGAATAATCGCCTGCGGCACGCCTTCGTTGGCGTAGGAAGGAAGGCAGAAAATATCGAGCGCGCGCAGCCAGTCTTCCGGTTTGTCTTGTTGGCCGAGCAGGTGCGCGCGCTTGGTGAGCTGAAGCCCGGCGATTCTCTCCTCGATGAGCCCGCGCATCGGCCCTTCGCCGGCGATCAGCAGCGTCGCGTCCGAGCGAGCGAGCTTGGCGAAAGCCTCGAGCAGATACAGGTGGCCCTTCCAGCTGCGCAGAGTCGCGACGATGCCGATGATGCGGCCTTCGGGGTTGAGGCCCAGCGCCTTGCGTGCCGCCCGTTTGTCGCCGGGCGAAAAGCGCACGGTGTCGATCCCGGTCGGAACCGAGGTGACGCGCTCAGGTGCCACGCCAGATCCCTCGATCAGCTGACGGCGCAAGGCTTCACCAGTGGTGACGACATGAGATACCGCGCCGCCGTACAGCCAGCGGCTGGCCGCGTTCCGTGGAACCGCGGCGGATATGTGGCGGGTGCGTACGACTGGCGGGCCGTGGCGCAGCACGGCGCATGCCAGCGCGGCAAGCCAGCTGTCGGTGGAACTATGGGTGTTCACGATGTCCGGCCGCGTTTTGGCCAAATGCCGGCGCAGGGCGATCAGACTGCCCAGGCTCTTGCGTGCAATCGGCAGGGCGAGTACGGGTACGCCATAGCGCGGAGCCTCGGCGTAAATACGCGCTGCGGCGGGGCAGGCTAGGTTCACTTCATGGCCGCGTCCGATCAGACCGCGGGCTTCTTCCAGAATGCGGATTTCCTGGCCGCCCCAGCCGCACGAGGCTTCGGTGTGGAGGATCCTCATGCCGCGCGTTGTTCTGCCTTCAACGCGGCCGCTCCAGCAATTCCAGCGCCGCGTCCAGTACTCGCGCGGTCGGGATGACTTCCAGGCAGTCGCTGCGCTTGCTGCCGCCGCAGCCGTCGAGGCCGCAGGGGCGGCAGGAGTGGTCCGAAGTAATGACCCGGGCCGGCACCTGCCACGGGCCCCATATGTTCGCGCCGCTCGGGCCGAACAGCACGACGACCGGTGTGCCTACGGCGGCCGCGATGTGCATGGGCGCCGAGTCCATGCCGATGAACAAGCGCGCGCGCGCCGTCAACGCGGCCAGTTCTTTCAGCGTCAGTCTGCCCGCCAGGCTGGGGGCGGGAAAGGGCAGGCGCGCCAGTATGCGTTGGATCATTCCGGTTTCATGCGCGTCAGGAGCGCTGGTGAAGAGCGGGGGGAAGCCGCGCTCGGCCAGGCGCAGCGCCAGTTCCGCCACTTTTTCCTCGGGCCAGCACTTGAACTGCCAGCGCGAGGTCGGATGGATCAGAATGAACTTGCCGGCCTCGAGGCCAAGGTCGCGCAGGTGTTTCTCGGCGGCACGTTCCGCTTCCGCACCGGCTACCAATACCAGCTTTTTGTCCGCTTCCTCCGGCCAAAGTCCGATCCGGCGCAGCGCGTCCAGATTGCATTCGACCATGTGGCGCGCGTTGGCATGCGGGTAGAGATGGGTGAAGCTGTTCCGATACAGCCTGCCGGGGTGCTTGGGTGCTATCGAGACCGCGGGCCGCAACACCCGCGCCAGCCAGGCGCCGCGCGCGCTGCTGGTGAGGTGGACCATGAGGTCGTAGCGGCGCGAGCGCAAGGCGTGCAGCAGGCGCCACTCCCCACGCAGGGAGCCGCCCTTGGCAAGCAGGTGCAACTGGCTCAGCGCCGGGTGCCCCGACAGCATGTCGCGCGTGTCCTGATACACCAGGGCATCGATCTCGGCTTGCGGGATATGCCGTTTGAGCGCACCCAGGACCGGGCTCGCCAGCAGTACATCGCCGTGGTGGCGCAGCTTGGTGACCAGTACGCGGCGGATGCGGCTCGAATCCAGGGTGTCGCTTGTGCTCAAGGTGGTGCCAATAGTGCGAAAGCAGATCGCAGGTTCAACCCGCAGTTGCCGCTGAGTATAGCTGCAATTTTCAGGCGGTTCAGTGAGTCGAAATGCCAACGTGAAAGCGCCGCCATCGAGTACCCGGTTCGGCCGCGGTCACGCAGGGCGGCGAAGGCGTTCTTGACCCGGAGCGAGGAAATGCGGCGCTCGTCAACCGCCGCGCTGCAGCGCCATCAGCTTGGCGTATTTGTGAAAGCTGTTGCAGCAGCCGATGACGATATGTACCAGCCCGGCGGCGCCGTCGAGAAAACCCAGGCGCAGGAAGTAGAATTTGAGAAAGCGCAGCGCCGGCGACAGCAGCAGTCGCGCCACGCCGGCGCGTTTGCCCGCCTTGAACAGGGCTTCGGCCTGCATGCTGGTATAGCGGTTCTGCTTGTCCAGATAGCCGGCCAGGCTCTCGGCTGAATCGTGCAGCAAGTCTCCTTTAATGCGCGCCACCGGCGCGTCGGTGAGCACTTTCTCGTGCACCGGATCGTCGCTCCAGCGGGCATGGCGCCGGTCGAACAGGCGCAGGCTCCAGTCCGGATAACCCTCGCCATGCCTGAGCCAGCGTCCCATGAAACGATTGCAGCGCGGCATCGCATAAGCCGGCGCCGCGGGCGCGGCCAGCGCCGCCAGGATGCTCGCGCGCAAGGCTGCGCTCACGCGCTCGTCGGCATCCAGGCACAGCACCCAGTCGTGGCGTGCGGCTTCGACCGCGAACTGTTTCTGGCGGCCGAACCCCAGCCACTCTTTTTGCAGCACGCGGGCTCCGTGCCGCGCGGCGAGTTCGGCGCTGCCGTCGCTGGAGCCGGAGTCCACCACCACGATCTCATCGGCAAAAGCAGCGCTCTCCAGGCAGGCGGCAAGCTGGGCGGCGGCATTCTTGACTATGATGACGACGGAAAGGGCTGGGCGGGACAAAGGGCGGGATACCTTATAATTCGTTGCGGCTATTCTAACAAAGCCAGATGCTTCCTCCCTCGCGCATGCCCGATATTCTGCTGATCAAGACGTCCTCGCTCGGCGACGTGGTGCACAACCTGCCGGTGGTGAGCGACATCCGCGCGCGTTACCCGAGCGCGCGCGTCGACTGGGTGGTGGAGGAAGCCTATCGCGACATCGTCGGCATGCATCCGGGCGTGCGCAGCGCGATTCCGGTGGCGCTGCGGCGCTGGCGCAGCAACGTACTCAGGCCGGCGCACTGGCGCGAATTCGGCCAGTTTCGCCATGCGCTGTCGGGCATGCGCTACGACTGCGTCATCGACACCCAGGGCTTGATCAAAAGCGCGCTGCTGGCACGGGCGGCTTCCGGCTCGCACCACGGCTATGCCGCTGCCAGCGCGCGCGAGCCGCTGGCGGCGAAATTCTACGACGTCACACACGTAGTGCCGCGCGATCTGCACGCAGTCGTGCGCAACCGGCGCCTCGCCGCCCTGGCGCTGGGCTACGCGCTGCCGGCTGCGCTCGACTATGGCATCGCTGCGCCCGCGGCCGCGGGATCGATCGACGCCAGACCATACTGCGTGCTGCTGCACGCGACCAGCCGGGCCGACAAGCTGTGGCCTGAGCCCGCGTGGGTGCGCCTCGGGGGCGAACTCGCGCGGCAGGGTTATGACCTGATGCTGCCCTGGGGGAATGCCGCAGAGCGCGAGCGCAGCGAGCGCATCGCGCGTGCGCTGCCAAGCGCGATCGTGCCGCCCGCGCTCGGCATCCCCGGCATGGCCAGCCTGCTTGCCAGCGCGCAGGCGGTGATCGGCGTCGATACCGGACTCACCCATTTGGCCGCAGCGCTGGGCCGACCGGTGGTGGCGCTCTACTGTCGAACCAACCCCGGACTCACCGGCGTGTATGCCGCCCAGGGCGCGCGCGTGCGCAACCTGGGCGGCATCGAAGCGATGCCCGAGGTGGCCGAGGTGCTGGCCGTCCTGCAGCAGTTCGCCGGCGGGAGCGCCGCATGATCTGGCGCCTGGGCTATAGGCTGTTGCTGTGGCTGTTGTTTCCCTGGGCGCTCGCACACCTGTGGTGGCGCGGCCGGCGCCAGCCCGCTTACCGCGAGCACCTGGGCGAGCGCTTCGGCTGGTATCGGGTGCGGCCGGCGCGGCCGGTGATCTGGTTGCACGCGGTGTCGGTGGGGGAGACGCGCGCCGCCGAACCGCTCGTGCACGCGTTGACTGCGCGTTATCCGGGGCATGAGCTGTTGCTTACGCAAATGACGCCCACCGGACGCGAGACCGCGCAGCAACTCTTCGGCGATGCGGCAACGATCGTCTACCTGCCCTACGACTATCCCGGCGCCGTGGCGCGCTTTCTGACGCGGTTCAGGCCGCGCCTGGGCATACTCATGGAGACCGAGATCTGGTTCAATCTGATCGAGGGCTGCGCGCGGCTGGGCGTGCCGCTGCTGCTTGCCAATGCGCGCCTGTCCGAAAAATCGGCGCGCGGCTACGCGCTGGCGGCGCCGCTGACGCGTGCCGCGCTCGCCCGCCTGGCAGCAATTAGTGCCCAAACGCGCGAGGACGCCGCGCGCCTTGAGCGGCTGGGTGCATCCGCGGTAGAAGTCACGGGCAATCTCAAGTTCGATGTCGTCCTGGCGCCGCGGCTGCTGGCCCTGGGCGCAGAGCTGAGACAACGCATCGGCCGGCGGCCGGTGCTGCTTGCGGCGAGCACGCGCGCGGGCGAGGAAGAACTGGTCCTGGATGCGTTGGCGCGCATCCGCGTCGAGGGCCTGCTGTTGCTGCTGGTGCCGCGGCACCCGCAGCGCTTCGGCGAGGTCGCGGCTTTGCTGGAAAGGCGCAAACTTGCTTACGCACGCCGCAGCGATAATCGCTCCGTGTTGGCCGATTGCCGTGTGCTGCTCGGCGACAGCATGGGGGAAATGGCGGCCTACTACGCCGCCTGCGACCTCGCCTTCATCGGCGGCAGTTTGTTGCCCTATGGGGGACAGAACCTGATCGAGGCCTGCGCGGTGGGCCGGCCGCTGCTGTTCGGGCCGCATATGTACAACTTCGCCGAGGCTTCGCGGCTGGCATTGGCGGCGGGCGCCGCGGTCGAAGTCGCCGATGCGCTCACGCTGGCGGAGCGGGCGGGGGAGCTGCTTTCGGATCAGGCGGCGCTGGCGCGCATGTCGCGGGCGGCGTTCGCTTTCAGCCGCGCGCACCAAGGGGCTACCGCGCGCAACCTGGCGATGTGCGAACGGCTGCTGGAAAAACGCTAGTACAGCAAATTCAACTTGTACCCAGCAGGCGATTAACCGCTTCCAGGTCTTCCTCGGTCAGCGTACCCGATGCGGCTTTGAGCCTGAGCCCATTCAGCAACGTGTCGTAGCGCGCTCTGGCCAGGTCGCGTTTGGTCGAGAACAACTGCTGCTGCGCGTTCAGCACGTCGATATTGATGCGCACGCCCACTTCGTAGCCGAGCTTGTTCGAATCCAGCGCGCTCTGGCTGGAAACGAGCGCCTGCTCCAGAGCGCCGACCTGCGCCATGCCGTTGGTGACGCCGAGGTAGGCCTGGCGCGCGGCTTGCGCCGCGCTGCGGCGCGCATTCTCCAGGTCCTGGCGCGCCTTCTCCTGATTCGCTATCGCTTGCCGTACCAGCGAGCTGACACCGCCGCCGGCATACATGGGGATCGCAAGCTGCAATCCGAGGGTGCGGCTGGTGCTGTCCGTGCCTTGATTCACGGCGCCGGTAGTGCTGATGCCGGCGGAGTTCTGGCCGTAGTTGGCCACCAAATTGAGCGTGGGATAGTGGCCGGCGCGGCTGCGCTCGATTTCGCGCGTGGCAATCTCCAGCGCGGCCTCCTGTATGCGCACCGCGAAATTCTGGTCTTCGGCGCCGGCTACCCATGGCTCCATCGCATTGGGCTTGGGCGGGCTGAGCTCGGTCGATGGCTTGAGCGGAACCAGCCTGTCGGGAAACTTGCCGATGATCTGCTGCAGCGCGCTTTTCTTGATTTCGAGGTCGCTCTGCGCGGCAATTTCCTGGCTGGCGGCAAGGTCGAAACGCGCCTGTGCCTCGTGCGTGTCGGTGATGGTGGCGGTGCCTACCTCGAAGTTGCGCTTGGCCTGCGCCAATTGCTCGGAGATGGCGGTCTTCTGCGCCTGGATGAAAGCCAGTGTGTCCTGGGAGGCGAGCACGTCGAAATAAGCCTGCGCAACGCGCACGATCAGGTCCTGCGCCACTTGCCCGAAGACGGCTTCGGCCTGGGCCACTTTGAAGCCGGCTTCCTTGTACAACATGATGCTTTGCCAGTTGAACAAGGGCTGCGTCAGCGAGACGCTGTAGCCGTTGGTGTTGCCTTCGCGCTGCGACGGCGGCGCCGCGCCGCGGAAGTCGATGTCTATCTCGTTCGTCTGGGTGAACGCGCTTCCGTTTAGCGTCGGCAGCAACAGCGCCCGTCCCTGCGGCAGGCTTTCGCGTCCCGCGTCGCGCGCGGCTCGCGCCGAGGCATATACCGGATCGTTGGCGCGCGCCTCGCGGTAGGTCTGCAGCAGATCCGCGGCGGCGAGCGGCTGGCTGAACGCAAGTATGGCGAGGAATATCGCGTGTCGTTTCATGTCGGGCTCAATATCTGGGCATCGCGGGTTCGACCTGGTCGGCCCAGGCGTTCACCCCGCCCTGTAGATTGTACAAATTGGAGAAGCCGTTGCGCTCCAGAAACAGGCCCACCTGGAAACTGCGCACGCCGTGATGGCAGATCACCACGGTGTCGGTCTCGGGATCGAGCTCCTGCGCTCGCGCCGGGATGGTGTTCATCGGCGCCAGCATGGACCCCTCGATGCGGCAGGTGCGGTACTCCCAGGGCTCGCGCACATCCAACAGTAGCGGCGGCTTGCGCGCGCGATCGGCCAGCCATTGCTGCAGCAGCTGCGGTGTGATCTGCGTCATGGTCAGAAGCTGAAGCGCTCGCCCGCGAGCGCGTTCGTGAGCGGCGCAATTCGCGTTTCCAGCAAATCGATGGAGTTATACACTCCCTCGCCGGCACAGGTGATGAGCCGCGCCGCCATCACCGGCGGGTTGCCGACGACGGCGAACAGGCGCGCGCCGGTTCTCATCTGCTGCAGAAACTGTTGTGGCAGTTCCGGTGTCGAGCCGGTGAGCACGATGATGTCGTAGGGCGCGTGCTTGCTCCAGCCGCGCGCGCCGTCACCGAGTTCCAGCGTCACATTGGCCACACCGGCGCGGCGCAGGCTGGCCTCGGCCGAAGCCTTCAGTTCCGGGTGGATTTCCACGCTGTAGACATGCTGCGCGCGCTGCGCCAGCAAAGCGGTGAAATAGCCGGAACCGGTACCGATTTCGAGGATATGGTCGGTCGGCTTCACCGCCAGTTCCTGCAACACGCGCGCCTCCAACTTGGGCTGCCACATGCGCTCGCCCTGGCCTATGGGAATCTCCAGATCGGAGAACGCGAGCATGCGGTAGGCGGGGGGTGCAAAATCCTCGCGCTTGACCGCATAGAGCAGGTCCAGCACCTGCTGGTCCAGCACCTCCCACGGACGGATTTGGTACTCGATCATGTTCAAACGGGCTTGTTCGATGCTCATCGCAGACATGGCAGATCGGCTCGCTCAGGTAAGTTGAGGAATGCGGATTTTAGCATCGTTTGCACCGCTTTCTTGTGACGCTTGTCACATACCCTGCGCCGCCTGGGCAGGCGGGGCGGCGGGGCCTGCCGCCGCCGCAAGTCCCAGTTGCGGTGCGGCCCCCAGACCGGCGACAGGTCCGGATTGCAAAGCAACGGCGATTGCGGTACCTTGGCTGCCTGACGTTAGGGGTCCTGCGCGCGGAGTTGAAACCCGCGGCGCGGGTGAGAGAGTCCCTTAGAACCTGATGCGGATAATGCCGCCGCAGGGAAGCGTAAGCAGACCTCCCTCCTGCCTTCGCCCCTGCGGTCCCTAGGAGCGACCTATGAACGCCAACCCGAAATTCATCGCCGCCACCGCGCACGTGGACGACGCTGCGGTCCGGCCGCTGCCGAACTCGCGCAAGGTGTATGTGCACGGCAGCCGGCCCGACATCCAGGTGCCGATGCGCGCGATCAGCCAGGCTGACACGCCGGCTTCCTTTGGCGCCGAGAAAAATCCGCCGGTCTATGTCTACGATACCTCCGGCCCCTACACCGATCCGGGTGCAAACATCGACATCCGCGATGGCCTTGCGCCGCTGCGCGCGAAATGGATAGAGGAGCGCGGCGATACCGAGACGCTTTCCGGGCCGACCTCCAGCTTTGGCGTCGAGCGCCTGCTCGATGCCAAGCTCGCCGAGCTGCGCTTCAACCTGCAGCGCAGGCCGCGCCGCGCCAAGCCCGGCATGAACGTGTCGCAGATGCATTACGCGCGCCGCGGCATGGTCACGCCGGAAATGGAATACATCGCCATCCGCGAAAACCTGCAGCGCCGCCAATACATCGATAGCCTGCGCACCTCAGGGCCGCAGGGAACCAAGCTGGCCGAGCTGATGGCACGCCAGCATCCGGGCCAGTCCTTCGGTGCCGCCATTCCGGAGGAGATCACGCCGGAATTCGTGCGCGACGAAGTAGCGCGCGGCCGCGCCATCATCCCGGCCAATATCAACCACCCGGAATCCGAGCCGATGATCATCGGGCGCAACTTCCTGGTGAAAATAAACGCCAACATCGGCAATTCCGCGCTCGGCTCGTCCATCGGCGAGGAAGTCGAGAAAATGACCTGGTCCATCCGCTGGGGCGGCGACACGGTGATGGATCTCTCCACCGGCAAGCACATCCATGAAACGCGCGAATGGATCATCCGCAACGCGCCCGTTCCCATCGGCACCGTGCCAATTTACCAAGCATTGGAAAAGGTCGACGGCAAAGCCGAGGAACTCACCTGGGACATTTTCCGCGATACGCTGATCGAACAGGCCGAGCAGGGCGTGGACTATTTCACCATCCACGCCGGTGTGCTGCTGCGCTACGTGCCGCTTACCGCCAAGCGCATGACCGGCATCGTCAGCCGCGGCGGCTCTATCATGGCCAAGTGGTGCCTGGCGCATCACAAGGAGAGTTTCCTCTACACCCATTTCGAAGACATCTGCGACATCATGAAGGCCTATGACGTTGCCTTTTCGCTGGGCGACGGCCTGCGTCCGGGCTCGATCTACGATGCCAACGACGAGGCGCAGCTGGGCGAACTGAAGACGCTGGGCGAACTGACCGATGTTGCCTGGAAGCACGACGTGCAGGTGATGATCGAGGGCCCGGGCCATGTGCCGATGCACATGATCAAGGAGAACATGGACCTGCAGTTGCGCGACTGCAAGGAGGCGCCGTTCTATACCCTGGGGCCGCTCACCACCGACATCGCCCCCGGCTACGACCACATCACCTCCGGCATCGGCGCGGCGATGATAGGCTGGTACGGCACCGCGATGCTGTGTTATGTCACGCCCAAGGAGCACCTGGGCCTGCCGAACAAGGCCGATGTCAAGGACGGCATCATCACCTATAAAATCGCGGCGCATGCGGCCGACTTGGCGAAGGGTCATCCGGGCGCGCAGATCCGCGACAACGCGCTGTCGAAGGCGCGCTTCGAATTCCGCTGGGAGGATCAATTCAACCTTGGCCTCGACCCGGACAAGGCGCGCGAGTTCCATGACGAGACTCTGCCCCGGGACAGCGCCAAGGTCGCGCACTTCTGTTCCATGTGCGGCCCGCACTTCTGCTCCATGAAAATCACCCAGGACGTGCGCGACTACGCTGCGGCCCAGGGCGTGGACGAGCAGGCGGCGTTGGCCGAAGTGGCAACGGCGGGCATGGAACAGAAGGCGGTGGAGTTCGTCAAGAAGGGCGCGCAGATCTATTCCAAAGCCTGAGCGCTTTCGTTTCGAGAGAGAACGGCGCGTTCAAGCGCCGTTTTTTTTCGGCGCCCGCAAGCGGCCGCTTGCGGGATGCCGGCGCGCGGAATTTTTTGCTGCGTTAACGGATGCGGGCCGCCGCGAGCGCTTACAATCCGAACCATGGATATAGCCATACTCATCAAAGCGCTGATACTCGGGGTGGTCGAAGGCCTCACCGAATTCCTGCCCGTGTCGAGCACCGGTCATCTCATCCTCGCCGGCGACCTGCTCGGTTTCAACGACGACAGGGGCAAGCTGTTCGAGATTGTGATCCAGTGCGGCGCGATCCTGGCGGTATGCTGGGAATATCGCGCCAAGATTGTCGCAGTGATCGCCGGACTTGGTTCCAAACCCGAGGCGCAGCGCTTCGCTCTCAACCTCGCCATCGCCTTTGTGCCGCTCGCGGTGCTGGGCCTGGCGTTCGGAAAAGCGATCAAGGCGCAACTGTTCCAGCCGGTGCCGGTGGCGCTGGCTTTCATCGTCGGCGGCCTCATTATCCTGTGGGCGGAAAAGCGCGAGCACACAGTGCGCATCCTCGAGGTGGAGGATTTGCGCTGGACCGACGCCGTGAAACTGGGTTTCGCTCAGGCCTTGGCGCTGATTCCCGGAACCTCGCGCTCCGGCGCCACCATCATCGGCGGCTTGTTCTTCGGTCTGTCGCGCAAGGCGGCGACCGAGTTCTCGTTTTTTCTTGCCATCCCGACGCTGCTCGCCGCCTCGGCCTATCAGCTATATAAGGAGCGTGCGCTGCTATCGGTCGATGACTGGGGCATGTGGGCAGTCGGATTCATATCCGCGTTTGTCTCGGCGTTTCTGTGTGTGCGTTGGCTGCTGCGCTACATTTCCAGCCACGATTTCACCCTTTTCGCCTGGTACCGCATCGCATTCGGGCTGGTGGTGCTGGGCACCGCCTACTCGGGCATGGTGGACTGGTCGGCGCATTGACTGCGTTCACCCCGGCGCCCGGAAGCCAGCGGAGGGCGCGAATGGCGGCGATTTAGTTAGAACCCGTTGCAATAGTCATTTTGCAACGGGCTGGTTTAGGGGAGCACGAGGGGATGTGTCCCCTCGTTTAGTTACACACTCTCAGAAGGCTGCAACCGTGCCATCGGAACGCGGGTCCGCGCCGCCTTCGAGCACCCCGTTGCCATGGCGCACTATCGCGCCGGCATGTCCCGTGGACTCGTCCCAGGCCTGCAGCATTTCAACCTCGTGGCCGTAGCGCCTGAGCTGGTCGACGACTTCGGCCGGGAAGCGCGCCTCCAGCTTCAGGGTGTCGCTGGTCTGGCCCCAGGTGCGGCCCAGCAGCCAGCGCGGCGCGCTCACCGCTTCCTGTGGATTCATGCCGAAACAGGCATAACGCGTAAATACGGCGCTCTGGCTCTGCGGCTGGCCGTCGCCGCCCATGTTGCCGTAGACCATGCTGCGGCCGTCGTCGAACAGCGCCAGCGCCGGGTTTAGGGTGTGAAACGGCCTGCGCATAGGCCGCAGAACGTTCAAAGCCTTCTCGTCGAGCGAGAAGCTGCAGCCGCGGTTCTGCCAGACGATGCCGCTGTCCTTCAGCACCACCCCGCTGCCGTACTCGTGATAGGTGCTCTGGATGAAGGTCACGGCGCGCCCGTCGCCGTCGATCACGCCCATCCAGACGGTATCGGCCGGGCCTTTACCCGCGCCCCAGGGGGCGGCGCTGTTGCGGTCGATCCTGGCGGCGAGCGCGCGCACGGCCGCCGGCTCGAGGAAGCTCTGCGCATCGACCTTCATGTAGGCCGGATCGGTGATGCTGCGGTCGCGGATGGCGAATGCCAGTTTGGTGGCTTCCACGCACAGGTGCACGTAATCCGGACCTGCAGGATCAAGTTTTCCCACCTCGAGGACATCGAGTATGCCGAGGATCAGCAGCGATACCAGTCCCTGCGTCGGCGGCGTCATGTTGTACAAGGTGCCCAGGGTGTGCTTCAGCGCCAGCGGCGTGCGCCATTGCGCCGTGTGTTGGCGCAGGTCGGCGGGCGCGAGCGGGCTGCCGGCCGTTGCCAGATCGCGTGCGAGCGACTCGGCCAGTTCGCCGCGGTAAAAATCGTCCAGTCCCGCTTGGGCGAGGTGACTTAGAGTCGCGCCCAGGCGCTTTTGCAGGAAGATACTTCCGATCTCCGGCGGCGCACCGTTCACCAGATAGGTTTCGTCGAAACCGTGCACGCCTTTCAAACCGGCCAGCTTTGCCGCCGTGGTGGCATTCTGGCTGCGGGTGACGGCGATGCCGTTCTCGGCATAGTGAATGGCATCGGCGAACAAGCGGGTCAGCGGCAGCTTGCCTCCGAGTTCTTTCCTGCTGAATTCGTAGGCGGCGTTCCAGCCGGAAATCGTGCCTGCTACGGTGTTGGCGGCGATGCCGCCGCGGAACGGTATGCTTTTAGCGATGCCGCGATCGGCGTACCAGGCAATTGAGGCGGCTGCCGCAGCGGCGCCACAGGCGTCGATGGCGCGCGGCGGCTGGCCCGGCACGTGGATCAGCCAGAACGCGTCGCCGCCGAGCGAATTCATATGCGGATACACGACGGCGATATTGGCCGCGGCCGCGATCATGGCCTCGATGGCATTGCCGCCTTCGCGCAATACCGCCAACGCCGCCTGCGCGGCAAGCGCGTGCGGCGCCACTGCCATGCCGCGGGTGCCGCGAATGGAATTGAACACGGGAAATCCGGACGAAAGACAAGTGCCGCGATTCTACAGGAAGGCGCGCGACGGACGTAACGCAGAATAATCGTCGATCAACTCTGCTTCCACGGCAGACCGGCCGCGCGCCATCCGCCCAGCCTGTTGCGCTGGCCGTTCGGGTCTTTGTCGCCCTCGAATCCTTGCAGCACATTGAAGGCATGGAGGTAGCCGAACCGGGCCAGGGCGACGGCGGCGTGGTGCGAGCGCACACCGCTGCGGCAAAGGAGCATGACAGTCGAGCTCTTGTCGATCAACGCTTCGAATTCGGCAATGAAATCGAGATTGCGGCTGCCGCCGGGCCAGCTACTCCATTCGATTGCCACGCTGTCCGGGACCCGGCCTACCCATTCGAGTTCGGCGCGGCTGCGTATATCAACCAGCCGGGCTTCAGGCAGGCTTTGCATCAGGGTATGCGCTTCGGTCGGCAGCAATGCACCGGCGTAAGGCAGCTTCAGTTCTTGCGCGCGCTCACGCGCTTTGGCGAGGATTTCTTGCGTGGCTTCCATGATGACCTGCCGGCAAGGTGGCTTTGTGGGAGGCAAAGTATAAGCCGGGAAGTCGGAAAAACGGGCGTCAATTTCAACTGGGGAGCTTATGCACAAGGGCGGTGCAAGCGGCCCTCGTTTGCACCAAATCAGGGCGCGCTTGGCTGCATTCACAATCCGACTTCGCTTGTGGCACAATGCTCTGCTCGCATTTTGTCGGATGGCATGTTTTCTGCTGTATTACCTTCCGTTTTCCACAATTTATTGTCTTTAACCGCTTTTGATGAGGAGATTTGAATGGCTATGTCCCCAGCCGACGTATTGAAACAGATCAAGGACAAGGAGGTGAAGTTCGTCGATTTGCGCTTCACCGACACCCGCGGCAAGGAACAGCACGTGTCCGTTCCGGCCAAACAGTTCACCATGGAAAAGTTCGAAGACGGTCACGCCTTCGATGGTTCGTCGATCGCCGGGTGGAAGGGGATAGAAGCCTCCGACATGTTGCTCATGCCTGAGGCCGATACCGCACGCCTGGACCCGTTCACCGACGAAACCATGCTCAACATCACCTGCGACGTGATCGAGCCTTCCGACGGCAAGGGCTACGACCGCGACCCGCGCTCGATCGCCAAACGCGCGGAGGCTTACCTCAAATCCACGGGCCTGGGCGACACCGCCTATTTCGGTCCCGAGCCGGAGTTCTTCGTGTTCGATTCCGTGACCTGGAACGTGGACATGTCCGGCTGTTTCGTCAAAATCGATTCCGAAGAGGCGCCCTGGTCAACCGGCAAGGAATACGAGGGCGGCAACATGGCCCACCGCGCGCCGGTGAAAGGCGGTTACTTTCCGGTGCCGCCGGTGGATACGCTGCAGGACATGCGCAACGCCATGTGCCTGGCGATGGAGCAGCAGGGCGTGGAGGTCGAGGTTCATCACCACGAAGTGGCCGCGCCCGGCCAATGCGAAATCGGGACCAAGTTCGAAAAACTGGTCAAGCGCGCTGACTGGCTGCAGATCCTCAAGTACACGGTATGGAACGTGGCTCACTCCTACGGCAAGACCGCCACTTTTATGCCCAAGCCCGTGGTCGGAGACAATGGTTCGGGCATGCACGTGCACCAGTCAGTCTGGAAGGGCGGCGAAAATATGTTCGCCGGCAACAAATACGCCGGCCTGTCGGATTTCGCGCTGTACTACATCGGCGGCATCATCAAGCACGCCAAGGCCTTGAACGCGATCACCAATCCTGGCACCAACTCGTACAAGCGGCTGGTGCCGGGTTTCGAGGCGCCGATCAATCTGGCCTATTCGTCGCGCAACCGCTCGGCGGCCTGTCGCATTCCGTATGCCACCAACCCCAAGGGGCGCCGCGTCGAAGTGCGCTTCCCCGACCCGACCGCCAACCCCTATCTCGCCTTCACCGCGATGCTGATGGCTGGCCTGGACGGCGTGCAGAACAAGATCCACCCGGGCGATCCGATCGACAAGAACCTGTACGATCTGCCGGCTTCGCAGGCAAAGAAAGTGCCGAATGTGTGTTCTTCGCTGGAAATGGCACTGGAGCATCTGGACAAAGACCACGAGTTCCTGACTCGCGGCGGCGTATTTTCCGAAGCCATGCTCGATGCCTATATCGCGCTCAAAATGGAAGAGGTCACCAGGTTCCGCATGACCACACATCCGCTCGAGTTCGACATGTACTACAGCAGCTGATAGCCCGGGCCGAAGAAAAAAGGCGGGTAGATTCCCGCCTTTTTTATTTCTCAATCAGACCGCGCTGCGCATCGTTATCGGACTATGCGGCCGCAAGGCCAAAAGCGATTTGAAATCAGGCTGATATTGGCATAGACTTAAACTCCTGTCTCAATGGTCTGGGCATCATGGCGCGTAGAGCACATTACGAAATGAGAGGATATCCCCCGAGGGGACTTACTTTGGGGCGTCCCTCCTTGTGCTCCCCTCGATCGGAGACCGTTTCGGCAATTCTGAAACAGCCTCCTGGCGTCATCAGGTGTTTAACCTTGGCGGCCCCGTTAACGTTTGCGCTTGCGCTGCCGGCGTGGGCGGATACGTTCAAATGCATGGACGCGAACGGCCGCGCCACTTACACCAACATGAAGGAACAAACCAAGGGCAAGAATTGCACCGTGGTGAGCCGGGAGATTTCGGTGGTTCCGGCGGCCCCGGCCGCGCGCGCCAACAAGGAGGCCTCCTCGCCGGCAGGCTTTCCCAAGGTGGACCCAAGCACCCAAAGAAATCGCGATGAAGCCCGGCGCAGAATTCTGGAGGAAGAGCTGAGCGGCGAGGAGAGCGCGCTGGCACAGGCCAAGGCGGAACTGGCCCGGCAGGAATCAATCCGCACCGGCGACGAGAGAAATTATCAGCGGGTGATCGATCGCTTGCAGAAATACAAGGACGAGGTGGAACGGCACGAGAAGAATGTTGCAGCGCTAAAGAGAGAGCTCAACAACGCCAAGTAAGAGGCCATTTCGGAATTACCGAAATGGCCCCTGATTTAGGGGAGTATGAGAGGATTTATCCCCTAATTTTGTAATAAGCTCCAAGCGGGTTTTTCGCCAGAGCAGCGATTGCACTGCATCCCGCGGTTTTGCATCCACGACTCCGCACTGACCCGATATGGCTGCCAGCCCCTTTTCCGGCCTCGATTTGCTCGCTACCCCGGTCATTCTGGTGGACGATGAATTGCGAGTCGTCCATGCCAACCCTGCTGCCGAAGACCTGTTCGCTTTCAGCCTGAAAAACGTGACCGGCCAGGCTTTGGCGCAGCTGTTCACCGATGCGCGCGAGCTCATCGCCAGCCTCAATACAGTTCTGGGGGATAACTGGAGTTATACCGGCCGCGACGTGATTCTCACGCGCCCGGGGCAGGCGAGCCTGCATCTGAATTGCCTGATCACGCCGACAGGGACTAGCGCCGCGCGCTTTCTGATCGAGTTTCGCCCCATAGACCAGCAGCTCAAGCTCGCGCGCGAGCAGCGGCAGATGGATCAGCAACAGGCAAACCGCGAGCTAATCCGCAACCTCGCGCACGAGATCAGAAATCCGCTGGGAGGCTTGCGCGGGTCGGCGCAATTGCTTGAGCGCGAACTGGAACGGCCCGAGTTGCGCGAATACACCCAAGTCATCATCAAGGAAGCCGACCGCTTGCAGGTGCTGATGGACCGGCTGCTCACGCCGCACCGCCCGCCACGGATTGCATCGCTGAATATCCACGAAGTACTGGAACGCGTCAGAAGCCTGGTGTTGGCCGAATACCCGGACGGTATCAGCATCGAGCGCGACTACGATGCCAGTCTGCCTGATCTGCATGGTGACAAGGAGCAGCTGATACAGGCGGTACTCAATGTTGTGCGCAACGCGGCGCAGGCCCTGAACGGGAAGGGTGAGATACAGTTTCGTACGCGCGCCGCGCGCCAGGTGACGCTGGCCAAGCAACGCCACAAGCTGGCATTAGAATTGCAAGTGGTAGACAACGGCCCGGGAATTCCGGAGGAGCTACGCGAGCGGATCTTCTATCCACTGGTGTCGGGCCGCGACGGCGGTAGCGGACTGGGGCTGACGCTGTCGCAGACGTTCGTGCAGCATCACCACGGCACGATCGAGTGCGACAGCAGACCAGGCCGCACCTGCTTTACGATCATGCTGCCACTGGAGTAAATGGGCAATGGGCGATGAGTAACGGCTGAAAGCGGAGTTTCCCCGCGTTTGCCCGTTTCCCAGTTTTCATTGGTCACCATCAAGATATGAAACCAGTTTGGATCATAGACGACGATCGCTCGATACGCTGGGTGTTTGAAAAAGCCTTGGCGCGCGAGAGCATACCCTACAAGACTTTCGCCGGGGCACAGGAGGCGCTGGATGCACTGAAACAGGGCGCGCCGCAGGTGCTGGTGTCCGATATCCGCATGCCCGGCGCTTCCGGACTGGAACTGCTGCAAATCATCAAGCAGAGTCATCCCGGACTGCCGATTATTATCATGACCGCTTACTCGGACCTCGAGTCGGCGGTGGCGGCATTCCAGGGTGGCGCATTCGAGTACCTGCCCAAGCCCTTCGACGTGGATCAGGCGGTGGAGCTGATTCGCCGCGCCATCGGCGAGAGCATGCGCGAGATTGAAGGCGAGCAGGCGCGCGAGACCTCACCCGAAATCCTCGGCCAGGCGCCGTCGATGCAGGAGGTATTTCGCGCCATCGGCAGGCTGTCGCAATCCAACGCCACCGTGCTGATTACCGGCGAGTCGGGCACTGGCAAGGAGCTGGTCGCGCTGGCGCTGCATCGCCACTCCAGCCGTGCGGCGAAACCCTTCGTGGCAATCAACACCGCGGCAATGCCGAAGGACCTGCTCGAATCGGAATTGTTCGGTCACGAGCGCGGCGCTTTCACCGGCGCGCAGGCGATGCGCCGCGGTCGCTTCGAGCAGGCCGAAGGTGGCACACTGTTCCTCGATGAAATCGGCGACATGCCGGCGGAACTGCAGACGCGCCTGTTGCGCGTACTCTCCGACGGCCAGTTCTATCGCGTCGGCGGCCACCAGCCGATCAAGGCCAATGTGAGGGTGATCGCGGCCACGCACCAGGAGCTGGAGGCGCGCGTGCGCCAGGGCTTGTTCCGTGAGGATCTGTTCCACCGCCTCAACGTGATCCGGCTGCGCCTGCCGAGCCTGCGCGAGCGACGCGAGGACATCGCCTTGTTGGCGAAGCACTTCCTCGCGAAAAACGCGCGCGAACTGGGCGTAGAGGGGAAACGCCTGTCGGCGGAGGCGATGGATTACCTGGCCGCGCAGGATTTTCCGGGCAACGTGCGTCAGCTGGAAAACCTGTGCCACTGGCTCACGGTGATGGCGCCGACGCAGGCCATAGAGATCGCCGACCTGCCGGCGGAGCTGAAGCTCGCGGGCGGCAAGGCGCCGGAAGCGGACTGGGTGGGCGCGTTGGAGCGCGAGGTCGAACGCGCCTTCGCGCGTGGCGAGACCGCGGTCTTGGATAAGTTTGCGCAGGCCTTCGAAAAAGCCATGATAGGAAAGGCGCTTGCCCGCACCGGGGGGCGGCGCATCGATGCGGCGAACCTGCTCGGCATGGGGCGCAACACGATCACGCGCAAAATCGCCGAACTGGGACTGGAAGCCAAGGCCGGCTCGGACGAGACCGCCTGAAGGAGCGGCGCCAGCCGTTGCCATAACCTGGGTTCGTCAAGCGGTCCGGGATTGCGCAATCCGGAAACAGATTCGTATTGCGGAATGCGCCACAGGACAATAAAATGGTCGCCTTTTTTGCGTAAACCGTAACCTGGAGTTCCACCAATGAGCGAGAAATTTCCCGGCGGCGTGGAAATCCACGGCCCTATCACCCCAGAATTCGCGCAGATACTAAGCCCGGAGGCCGTCGCCTTTGTAGCCAAGCTGTGCCGTCGGTTCGAGGCTCGCCGCCAGGAACTGTTGGCTGCGCGCGCCGCCAGGCAGAAGGAGTTCGACGCCGGCAAGATGCCGGATTTCCTGCCGGCGACCGCAAACATCCGCAGTTCCGATTGGACAGTTGCGCCGCAGCCCGCCGACATGCTCGACCGCAGGGTCGAAATTACCGGCCCCACCGAGCGCAAGATGGTGATCAACGCGCTCAACTGCGGCGCGTCCGTGTTCATGGCGGACTTCGAGGATGCCGACACGCCCACCTGGCACAATATGATCGACGGCCAGATCAACCTGCGCGATGCCGTGCGCCGCACCATCACCCTGGATCAGGAGGGAAAGAAATACAAACTGAACGACAAAACCGCGGTGTTGATGGCGCGGCCGCGCGGCTGGCATCTTAACGAGAAGCATGTGCTCATCGACGGCAAGCCGATTTCGGGCAGCATATTCGATTTCGGCCTGTGCTTTTTCCACAACGCCAAAGAACTGCTCAAGCGCGGTACCGGCCCGTATTTCTATCTGCCCAAGCTGGAATCGCACCTCGAGGCGCGGCTGTGGAACGACGTGTTCGTGATGGCGCAATACGAGCTCGACGTGCCGCAGGGTTCGATCAGGGCCACCGTCCTGATCGAGACCATACTTGCGTCGTTCGAAATGGACGAGATCCTGTGGGAGCTGCGTGACCATTCCGCCGGCCTGAACATCGGCCGCTGGGACTACATGTTTTCCTGCATCAAGAAATTCCGTTCGCGTAAGGATTTCTGCCTTGCCGACCGCGTCCATGTCAGGATGACCGCGCGTTTCATGCGCGCCTATGCGCTGCTGCTGGTGAAGACCTGCCATCACCGGCACGCTCCGGCCATGGGCGGCATGGCGGCGCAAATCCCGATCAAGAACGATCCGGCGGCGAATGAGGCAGCGATGGCAAAAGTGCGCGAGGACAAGTTGCGCGAGGTGACCGATGGTTGTGACGGCACCTGGGTCGCGCACCCGGGCCTGGTGCCGATTGCCAAAGGAGTATTCGACCAGTACATGCCCGGCGCCAACCAGTACGACCGGCAGCGTCCGGAGGTGAACATCACGGCGAAAGAGCTGCTCGACTTCGAGCCGGAAACGCCGATTACCGAGGCCGGCCTGCGCTACAATATTTCGGTCGGCATTCAATATCTGGGCGCCTGGCTCGCCGGCAACGGCTGCGTGCCGGTGTTCAATCTGATGGAGGACGCGGCTACTGCGGAAATTTCGCGTTCGCAGATCTGGCAGTGGATCCGCTCGCCCAAAGGCGTGCTCGACGACGGCCGCAAGGTGACCAAGGAACTGTTCCGCAGCCTCCTCGCCGAGGAACTGCCCAAGGTGAAGGCCTATCTGGGTGACGCGGGCTGGAGCGCGGGCAAATATGAACAAGCCGCGGAGTTATTTGCCAAGATCACCACCGACGACAACTACGTCGAGTTTCTGACCCTGCCGGCGTACGAGTTGATCGACTGAGCGCACGCAGCGATTTCACAAAACGCCGGGTTTTCCCGGCGTTTTTTTTAGACCGTGATTTCCGCGACCACCGGCGCATGGTCCGAGGGCCGTTCGTGCCGGCGCGGCTCGAGGTCGATGGCGCAACTGGTGCAGCTCGCCGCAAGGCTGCGGCTGAGCAGGATGTGATCGATGCGCAAGCCGAGGTTGCGTTTGAAGCCGTTCATGCGGTAGTCCCACCAGGTGTAGGATTTCTCCGGCTGTTCGAACAAGCGGAAACTGTCGGTAAAGCCGAGTTCGATCAAGCGGCGAAAGCCATCGCGCTCAGCCGGACTCACCAGGACCTGGCCCTCCCAGGCTTTAGGGTCGTGCACATCGCGGTCCTCCGGCGCGATGTTGTAATCGCCCAGCACCGCGAGCCGGGCATGCCGGGCCAATTCCCGTTCAAGCCAGGTGGAGAACGCCGCCAGCCAGTCGAGTTTGTAGCGGAATTTGTCCGAATCCAGGCTCTGACCGTTGGGCACATAGGCGCAAACCAGGCGCACGCCATCGACGTCGGCACTGACTACCCTGCGTTGCGGGTCATCGAGTCCGGCGATGCCGTACTCGATATTTGTCGGCGGCTTGCGGCCAAGAATCGCCACACCGTTATAGGTCTTCTGGCCGAAATACGCTGCGTAGTAGCCCGCAGCCTTGATCTCGGCGTGGGGAAAACAGGCGTCCTCGAGCTTGAGTTCCTGCAGGCACAGCGCATCCGGTTGGTGCCTGGCGAGCCAGTCCAATACCTGCGGCAGGCGCACCTTGAGCGAGTTGACGTTCCAGCTTGCGATCCGCATACTCAGTTTATCTCTTTGTATCGTTGGTATATCGTGTACGCCGCCTGCAATCGGCCCGTTCCCGGGACGCTGAATCGGCGGCTGCTTCGCATGGGCACGATAGGCAAGGCCCAGTTTATCCGCGCCGCCAGGCTGATGCCAGCCCAGAAGGCAAAAGGACGCTCCCATATCGGGCCAGGGCTGCCGGGTTTTCGCCGAAGCCGCCGCGCTGGCGGCTGCGCCGCTGCCGCGATTCATCCGCATCGGCGTGGGGGAAGTTTCCTGCTCCGGAGTTTGATGCCGGTCAAACTTGCGGCATTGCGGAACTGCTAACCTCATGATTTATGGAATACTCGCCTCATTTGGACATCTTAAGCATCCTCGTCATGGCTTTTTCCCGACGCGATAGCGAACGCCGTTCCCTTCTGCCCATCGAAGAAGGGTAAGCGTCTGAATGCGCGCGAAAACCCTCAAATTCAAAGTTGTCGTTTACCTGGCGATCGCGCTGACGCTGGCGATGCTGGTATTCATCGTGCTCGTCGTGCGGCATCAGCGCGACGAACTAATGCGCGAAGCAGTCAGCCACGTCGCGCAGATTTCCGATGTGATCAAGAACAGCACCCGCTTCGCCATGCTTACCAATCAGCCCACTTATGTGGATAGCATAATCAGGGATGTGGGCAACCAGGGGAGCATCGAAAAGGTCAGGATACTGAACAAGGACGGCACCATTATTCACTCCACCTACCTGCCCGAACTCGGGCTGAAGGTGGACCGTAAGGCTGAGGCCTGCGTGCTCTGCCACCGCAGTGACGCTCCCCTGGAGCAGGTTCCACAGAGTCAGCGCTCGCGGATTTTCGCTACGTCGGAGAACCGGCGCATGCTCGGCAGCATGGACGTGATTCGCAATGAGCCTTCATGCTACACCGCGAACTGCCATATTCACAATCAAGCCCAGTCGGTCCTCGGCGTCCTCGATATCGTCTACTCCCTCGACGACATCGACCGCAAGATGCGGACAAACGCGATCACCATGGCCGTCCTGTCCCTGGGATTCATCATTATCGCCGCGCTCAGCGTAGGTTTTTTCGTGCATCGCCTGGTTTATGTGCCCCTGCGTGACCTGGGGGCCGGCGCCAAGCGGCTGTCTTCGGGAGACCTGGACCAAGCGATCCCGGTGCGTAGTCCGGACGAGTTCGGCCAGTTGGCGGCCTCCTTCAACACCATGACCGCGGCGCTGCGCAACTCCCAGGCGGAGCTGCGCGAATGGGGCCACACGCTGGAGCAGAAGGTGGAGAAGCGAACGCAGGAACTGCGTATCGCCGAAGCCGAGACCGCGCGCACCGAAAAGCTGGCATCGGTCGGGTTGCTCGCCGCGGGAATCGCGCATGAATTGAACAACCCGCTTACCGGCGTGCTTACCTTCACCACCTTGTTGCGGAAGAAAATGCCGGATGGAAGCCCGGACGCGGAAGATCTGGATCTGGTGATCCGGGAAACCAAGCGCTGCGCCGCGATCATCCGCAGGCTACTCGATTTCGCGCGCGAGAAGACCCCGGAAAAGAAATTCGCCGACCTCAACCAGGTAATCGAAGACACGGCGCGCATCATCGAACGGCCCGCCTCTTTCCGCGATATCGAAATTGCGATGGATCTGGACCCGGAAATGCCCCAGGTCTGGGTCGACGCCGATCTGATCAAGCAGGTCATCATGAATATGCTGGTCAACGCCCAGCACGCGATCGAGCACGAAGGCAGCATTACCGTTCGCAGCCGCCACTTGGCGCAGCCGAAGAGCCCCGAACCGGGCATGGAGCCGGAACCGATGGTCGAAATCGCGATCATCGATAGCGGATGCGGAATTCCGGAGAAGAACCTCAAGCGGATTTTCGATCCTTTCTTCACCTCGAAAGAGGTGGGCAAGGGCACGGGGCTGGGGCTGTCGGTCAGCCACGGCATCGTCAGAGCCCACGGCGGGGTGATCGAGGTGGATAGCACGGTTGGCAAGGGGTCTACCTTCCGCATTTATCTCCCCGTGGAACCCCCCGCGGGCGAAGCGCAAAGCAGCAGGAGCAGTCAATGAAAGCCAGGATACTGGTGGTCGACGACGAAGAGATCGTCATCAGGAGTTGCCTGCGCATCCTGGGCGACGACGGCGGTTACGAAGCGGAGGCGGTCCAGGATGGCATAGAGGCGCTGAGGAAGATCGACGAGAGTCACTACGATGTGCTCATCCTCGACATCATGATGCCCAGAATGGACGGCCTGGAGGTCTTGCGCCGGGTGAAGGAAACGCATCCGGACATCGACGTCATCATGGTCACGGGGCTGTCCCAGATCGAGACCGCAGTGCGCTCGATGAAGCTTGGCGCCTTCGACTATCTGCCCAAGCCCTTCGATCCGGATGAGCTCAAGCTCGTGGTGAAGCGTGCGCTGGAGCGGCGGCAACTGCTGCAGGAGAACCTCGAACTCAGGAGCGAAGTCAGTTCCAAATACCGCTTCGAGAACATCATCGGGTCCAGCCCGCAGATGCAGAACGTCTATCGCCTTATCGCACAGTGCGCGCCCACCAACAGCACCGTGATGCTCACCGGGGAGAGCGGCACCGGCAAGGAGTTGATCGCGCGCGCCATCCACTACAACAGCCTGCGCAAGGACAAGCCCTTCGTCGCAGTCGATTGCAACTCGCTCAGCGAAAATCTGCTGGAGAGCGAGATGTTCGGCCACGTCAAGGGTTCGTTCACCGGAGCGGTGACCAACAAGAAGGGCATGTTCGAAATCGCGGACAGCGGAACCCTGTTCCTGGACGAAATCGGAAACATCTCCCTTTCCACCCAGGCCAAACTTCTGCGCGTGATCCAGGAGCGGGAATTCAAGGCGGTGGGCGATACCCGGACCCAGAGCGCGAACTTCAGGCTGATTACCGCCACCAACAAGGACCTGAAGGCGATGGTGGCCGAAGGGACTTTCCGCGAGGACCTGTTCTACCGCATCAATATCTTTCCGATCCTGATACCGCCGCTGCGGGAACGTCGCGACGACATCCCGCCGCTGGCTTTCCATTTCCTCAAGGTCTTCAACCAGGAGCTGGGGAAGAAAGTGCTCGAGTTTTCCGAAGGGGCGATGAGTGCGCTGGTGCACTATGACTGGCCCGGGAACGTACGCGAACTCGAGAATACGATACACCGCGCGGTGATCCTCGCCACCGACAGGGTGGTGCGCCAGGCTCACCTGACGAATATTGCCGATATGCTGCCGCGGCTCGATCTGGACGTGCCCAGAACCAGCGACGAGCTCAAGCGCATCAAGAAAGTCGCGCGGGAGAAGTCGGTGGAGAACATCGAGAAACTGTTCGTGCTGGAGGCGCTCAAGCGCAACGCCTGGAACGTGACCCGGAGCGCCGAGGAGACCGGCATGCAGCGGGCGAATTTTCAGGCGTTAATGAAAAAATACGACATCCGCATCCGCGGAACGGAACAGGGGACCGACGAATCCGGGGCTTCCTGACGCTGGCCGGCGCACCAAAAGAAGGCGGGGATCTCCCGCCTTTTCTCAAACCGGCGTCTGCCGGTTATTTCCTGCTGTAACCGGGCTCGCCTTTCGCGGCCGCCGCGCTCGCAGCGCGCGCTTGTTTCACTTGCCGCCGCCGTGCTCTTCCTCGATTTCCTCGTAGCCGGTGATCATGGACTTGATGTGAGCCATGCGGGTATGGCCGAGGGTCGCAAGGTAGATGTGCATGAAAATGAATCCGGAGAAGAAGATGAAAATCAGCACGTGGGCCGTGTCCACCACCCGCACTCCCCCGAGCACGTCGATCATGCCGGAGAAGCGCTGCACGTCCCACAGCAGCACCCCGGTCCAGAATTGCAGAGGCACCAGCAACAGCATGATGACCTGGTAACTCATGCTCTGCATGGAGTTGAATTTTTCGTAGACGCTGACGTGGTGCGGATTGGGGTCGCCTTTGAAAATGCCGTAGCCGTAGAACATGGCCTGGCGGAAGCTCGCGCGGAAATGCTTCATCGGGTTCAATTCGGGGTGATACACCCGGATCTTGTCCGTAAACAGGTAAAAGATCAGCCAGATGAAGAAATTGCCGATGAGCACAAAACCGATCCATTCATGCACGACCACCGCCGTCCGGAACGACATCAGATCGATCAATCCGATGTAACGTATCTGGAAACCGGTGACGATCATCGCCACGAATCCGAACGCGTTGATCCAGTGCCAGATCCTGACGGGGAGCGGGTGAACGTAGATTCTTTGCATTGCGTTGTTCCTCTTACTTTGGGGCATCGGCGCCGGCGGGACGACCGGGGGACTCGGGCTGACCTTTTGGGGCCGGGCGTTTCAGGAGTCCTCCTTCCCGCTGATTTTCTTCGCGTATCTCTTGAACAGCCACCTGACGGTCATATGACCGAGCGGCGCGCCGATGCCGCCGAGCACCGCGAGGGCGAGGAGCCAGTCCAGCAACTTGATCCGGGTGCCGCCGATGGCGTAAAAGCCGCCCAGCGAATCCACTGATATGATGGAGTTCAGGACTTCCGGTTGCGCGCCATAGCGCACCGGCCTGCCGTCGGGACCGACGATGGAAACCGTGACGCTCTGGAACGGTTCCGCGCCTTGCTGGTGGCATTTGGCGCAATCCCGGATCGCCTGGGTGCTGCGCGTGAGTTGATGCGCCTCGACACCGGTGCTGACCTCGAGGCGGCCGCGCAGTGTCGTCTTGTTGTCTATTCCCTCACGGTTGAATTCGCGCAGCAGGCTGTGCAGTGCCATCGCATCCAGGCCCTTGCCCTTCGCGTCGGCTAAGCGGGCCCGGCTTTCGAACTGCGGCACGCCCGCTTTTTCGGCCACGGATTGCTGTGCCACGTTGTCGTAAAGCCTGAGGTCGACCTTGCGCTTGGCCGCCGGCGAATGGCAGGCGGCGCAGGATACTGCCTCGAAATGCCGTTTGGCATTGGGCAGCCATTTCTGATGGCTGGCCTGTGCGTCCTGGTGGCACCCAAGACAGGCGCTCTTCAACTGGTTTCCCGTGGTCGCGGGGCTCACGTCGTGGGCGCGGTGGCAATTGGAGCAGGCCAGGGTGGCCTGGCCATGCACGCTGCCGGCATACGCGTTGAAAATGGGATCGTGACATTTGCTGCACGGGGCTCCGGTCGATGTCTCATAGGCGGCTTTGGCCATCACCGCATGAGGGCTGTGGCAGTCCGTGCAGACGGGCGCCCACGAGTTGCCTTCACGCAGGAGGGTGGCATGAACACTGCCCTCGTACAGCTTGAACATGGGGGCGTGACAGGATTCGCATACCTTGTTCATTTCGAGCGAATACTCGCGGCTGCCGGCGATCTTCGTCTTGACCGGAGGATGGTTCTCGAACGAAGTGTTGGCATGGCAGACGGCGCAGCCGATCTTGCTATGGACCGATTTCGAAAACACCGCTCCCTGCACCTGCAAGGGCAGTACGTCGCCGTTCGCCAGCTTCATCTCAAGCCCCTTGGCGGAATGGCAGGCGAGACATTGCTGGTCCAGTTGGGAAAGTGCGCTGTCGGCGGCGCGGGCGGACAGACTCGTAGCGCCGAGCACTAACACCACCAATGCCAGCCTGGCGGCGATGATCAGGTACGCGCGGAACTTCGCTCTTATAGCCGTACTTTGCGTACTCTTTCTCCGGGAACTTACCATTCGTACCCTCCCATTCATGCGCTTGCGGCAATAACCGAGAATGGTAAGCCGCCGCGGTTCAGGGGCGCTTGATCCTGATCAAATCAAGACGTGGGAGCAGCAGTATATGCGCGCCCAGCCCGTCCGCGCGGAACTTCGCGCTTTTCGCCCTGCCGTCTAGTCGGAAACCTTCCGTCCATATCCTCGCGGCAATTGCCGGAATGGCAAGCCGCCACCGTTGTCAAACCGCCAATGCGTCCATCGTTTTCCCCGCGCCCAACCACTTGGTCACCCAAAGCGGCTTTCGGCCGCGGCCTGTCAAGGTCAATTTGACTTGCTCGGGATGGCGATATCTCACTGCGACAGGTTTTCGCTTGCGCGCCTTCTTGCGCTTGGCCGAGCGCGGCGCTTTACCGATCAGATTCCTTAGAGAATACCCGTGCTTCGACGCGAGCTGCGCAATGTCTTCCATCAGCTTGGATTTTTCCTGCTGCTTGCGCCTATCGATCTCCTTCGGGATTCGCTTAAGCAGCGCCTGCAGTTCCTTAGTCGTAAGTTTTGATATCCATTTCCCCACCTCGGTAAAAAGCGCGATCCAGCCTCTGTCCGGATCAAAATAGCTATTGCAGAGGCAAACGAACGATAAACGTCGTTCCCTTTCCAATTTCACTTTCTACCTGAATTGTTCCGTCATGGTTGTCTATTATTCCCCATGTAACCGCAAGTCCGAGCCCGTTTCCATGCTGCCCTTTTGTGGTGTAAAACGGCTCAAAAATCCTGGACAAGTCCTCTTTCGGAATTCCCTGCCCGGTGTCGGCTATTTTCACTTCCATGTAATCCTTGCTGCCTACTGCATCCATCGACTGCCACCGTTGCCAGGTGCATTCCGGATTCGTGCAGCCCTCGAACATGCCATGCGACAGCACTTCAAAACGGCAGACTGATGACCCGCACTGCGGGCAGTTAACGTTCTCCGCGATCAACGAAACATTGCATTGCGGGCATGAAACCTGCAAATCCTTTCCGCTCTCAATTTCTATTCCGTAATGGTGCCTGTTCTTTCCGTAGACCGGATCCAGGTTCATCATGCCGACATTACCGTTGGAGACGACCTTTACCTTTACTGTCGGCAGGCCGTAAATTTTCAGTTCGCTATCCATAAGGTCATGCCCCTTAGGGCAAACGGCAGCTTTGATCTGTGCCAATCCATGAGGCGAAAGCGATATCAATGACGGTTCGACCGAAATCCTGCCGCCGTTGTCTCCGATTGAGTCGGCGGCATTGACAAGCAAGTTAATGATGACCTGCTGAATCTGGTTTGCATCAACCGTCACTTCCGGCAAAGACGCATCAAAACGCGCATCGAGCTCGATTCGCTTGAGCAGTAGTTGACTTGCAACCACTTCTATCGCGCTCTTCAGGATTCTGTTTATGTCCGCATGATGCTTTTTCGGGACGGACTGCCGGGAAAAATCGAGCAGGCCTTTGACTATTTCCCTGCTTCGTATAGTTTCTCTGACTATGACTTCCAGGTTTTCCTGCAGCTCGGGATTATCCTTTGTTCTCTTGAGAAGGAAACTGCTGTAGGTCAATACGCCCGTTAGCGGGTTGTTTATCTCGTGGGCAACTCCCGCCGCAAGCCGCCCGAGCGAGGCCATCTTGTCGGCCTGAAAAAGCTGCAGTTTCGCCTCCGCCAGGCTCTTGGTCATTTTGTTGAATGACCTCGCGAGAATGCCGAGTTCATCCTTGCCAGGGTTGTCTATGGTGTAATTCAGATTGCCTGAACTTACCTGCTTGGTCGCCTTTACCAATTCGCTCACGGGTTTGCCGACCCATTTTCTGACGAAATAGGCGATAAAAACGCTTAAGCCAAATATCGCGATAACGGCCAGGACGATCAATCTGAATTTGCTGTCCTCAATTTGCTGATCCACGTCCTTCAGGTCCATCTTTATGTCAAGCACTCCCAGCACTGTCTGGTCCTTTGTGTGCGCATGGCAGGCCGCCTGATAGCACGAGGGCGCGTTGTAAATTGGATTGATCACGGCAAGTATGCGGGGAGTATCCGGACTGATCCGGTAAATGCGCATGCGTTCGTCGATAGGCAATCTCTGCAGCGGCGCATTTTCAGTGTGGCAGGCGTAGCAGCTTTCGGCGTGCTTATCGACCATTTTTCCGATCAAATCACTGCGGGAGGAAAACGTTACCGCGCCTTCCTTGTTGAGGATCCGGATCTCCGTAATGCTGGAGTCGTGCGAGACGGTGTTTATGATCGCATGCACTTCCTCCTTCTTGTTTTCCAGCATGCTTGTAAGCGTGCTGTTCTTGATTGCTTCGCTCAACTGGTTTGCATTTATTCCTGCCTGGGAAATCAATGCATCCGTCTGCGCACTAATACTGAAGTAGGAAAATGCGCCAATAATAAGAACTGTAATCACGCCCACCGCAATTATCAGTTTTAAGCTTATTTTGGTCACCATCGCGCTTGATTCCATCTGGCAATTCGTCAGCTCATAAGGCGTCGTGAAACTTGCGCACCCCGCTGCTGCTGCGAGAGCAGGCCGCACGACGGGGAGGCATCACTTCGGGCCGAATCCGAATGAAGATTCTCAAGTGCCGTTGCGATAAGACGCATCGTTCAGGCGCAGCGCATCCGGACTTTCATTTTGCGGACTCGACCGCCTGCGGCCCTCAGCCGCCGGTTGCCGAGGTTTTCTTTCCGCGTGCCGAATCCTTCCTTTCAGGACCCGAGAGGTACCTGATCAGGAGTACGCCCAAAACTAGAAAAGACAATAGCAGCAGGTATGCCAAGCCCTTTGTCTCGAATATGTTTACATAACTGTAATATTCCATTGCGGCTCCCTACCCTATTCTTTGCTGAAAACCGACATGCGCGTAACTATCCATCTGAACACCCATATTTCCACGAACACCACCATGAGCGTCACCGTGATTTCCTGCCAGGACGGATAGTATTTGTCCACTACATACCAGTTGTAGGCGATTAGACATACATTCTGCCTGTTGAGAATGACGCCCAGCACGGTCATAATGGCTGCGAATTTGATTACTCCGAACCTTCTATTTCTTACTCCATAAGCAAACATGAAACAGGGTATCAGCACAAATCCGATGACTTCAACGAGATACCAGTATCCCCAGGAAGTATTGATCAGATTCCATTTTTCCCCGTGCATGAAAATGAATGCCAGGAAGAAATAATAGACAAACATGGCGATGGCCGCGCCTTTGGCCAATCCAAGAATAATATCCTCGTGAGAATGGTGGGTTTTTGCGCCGATCAGGTTGCTAAAGACTTTGGAACTGATTGTTCCCTCGAATATGACCATCGCCAATCCGCCAAAAATACTCGACACAAAGTATAGGAGCGGAATATATTCGGAATACCAGAGCGGATGGATTTTGGGCTTGGCCATCAAGAACATCGCGCCGATGCCGGATTGGTGCAGCATTGACAGCGTAATGCCCACAATTACAGTGCCAAGCGTCAAACTGGTAAGAAATTTCCTTAACCTTTCCCAGTGCGCCCATTCGGCAATTGTCGGCGAGAATTCCAGAAACAATGCGCCCGTATAAAGCAGGAAGTGCCAGGCAACCAGGAACAATACGGAGTTGTATCCGAACGAGTTCCCGATGATTGGATTTATTATGTGCCAGGGTCTTCCCAAGTCCAGTAACAGGGCGCCAGAATAAAAAATATACGCCAATAATCCATTCAGGATCGTTACCTTGAGAATCGAGTGATATTTTTCGAGCCTCAGCACATAGACGACAAAACAGATAACGTAGGCACCGCCGGCAAGGGCGACGCCCGTCATTACATCGAAGCCGATCCAGAATCCGAATGGATATTGCTGGGACAGGTTGGTGACCGATCCGAGTCCCTGGGTAAAGCGAAAATACAGGATTATGAGGCCGACAAATATGACCGGAATGGAAATAACATTGAATGGCGTAAGCCACTTGCCCCTGGGCTTCAATTCCTGCAGAAAGAATTTTGCAAATCTCACGAACTCGTTTGTAGGGATTGCTGCAGTAGTCATTTGTCCGCTCCCGGCTTTGTCCACTCGTCGTCTTCACGCACGTCGTCTTTTCTGTCGGTCAGCATGTTCAGCGCCAGCAGGAATGCGGGGACACCGAATTCGATCAGCGGAATGGAAATGAGGAACTCTCTGGTGTATTCGGGATACGGGGTCGTGCCGAGGTCGGTTCTAAACCCGATCTGATCAAACGGAACAGCGGACAGGTACAGCCAGCCGGCCCCTCCGGCTTCGTTCTCGCCATAAATATGATGCACATATTTATCCGGGTGGCTATATACACGATGCCGTGCAATTTCCATCAGTTCTCTTTTTTGGCCAAACATCAAAGTGTCGGTTGGGCAGGATTCCACGCAAGCGGGTTTTTTTCCTTCCTGCAATCTCTCGTAACACATGTTGCACTTCATAATTCTCGGATTCCAGCCGGAATACTCGAATTTCGGGATATCAAACGGACAGGAGATCATGCAAAATCTGCATCCCATGCATTTGTCGCCATCCCAGGTGACAGGTCCCTCTTTGGTCTTGAGCATTGCATTTACAAGACAGGCAGCCGCGCAAGCTGGCTGCCAGCAATGCAGGCATTGCTTTTTGACAAATACTTCTCCTTTCGCCGTCTTGAAACGATTTACAACCGTAAACTGCTTGTCACTCGTGTCTCTGATCTGTTCAAGCGCATTGTCGCTTTTTATGTCCGGAACATAATTATTATGCGTCTCCGAACAGGCTACCTCGCAAGACCTGCAGCCGATGCACCTGGTTGTATCGACGAGTACTCCGACGAATTCCTTGGGTTCTATCGCGCTGTCAGCCTTCAAATTGTTGTTGGGTATGCCTCCTGCAGCAACGGTCGCTGAGGCGATTAGAAACTGTCTTCTGTCCACGATATGTCCTATCTAAAGACGGATAATTGTCTGAATGTCGTTGATCAAAACGTTTTTTTCCCCGAATGGCATTTCTCACAAACCGTGCTTGCTTCCTTGCCAGTACTGACCGGATGACACTTCCAGCACTGCTTGTGAACTACCACCTTCGCACTGAGTGTTTCATCCGCAATATTCATTGGATTGGTGCGATGGCATCCCGAGCACGTGTAAGCGTTCGCTTTTGAGGCGTCCGATTCAGTGTGACAAATCACGCACTTTATGGAAGAGGACTTAAAATAATCAGGATGGGGAGTGCTTAATGTTTTGACATTTATCGGACACTTAGTCGAGGAGGATTTGAAATTGTCTGGACGCGCAGCACTCAATGGTTTGGCATCTATCGAATGGTGACACTCCACACATTTGATCCCGAGATCCTTTATGTGCATCTGATGGTGAAATACCACTTCACCTGCGGAAGACGAAAAAATCCTTTCTGGCGGTATCTCCAATGTTTCAGATCTGGCGGATGGATTGGCGGCAATGAGAAAGATTGCCGATACCGCCGCAATGAAATATTTGATCATGACTATCTCTTTTAAAGATATTCAATTAAGAATCAGCGTGGCTGCTTCAGGCTTGTTGCTTATTTAGCGAGAAAGGTCTGGGCAAATTTCGCCAAAACATTCTCTTCCGCTTTTTGTTTCCAGGCGTCGTCATCGCTGTTGCCCGCCGATGCAACCGGCCGGCCTTCCTTTTCAACCCCTTTCACGATTTCGGTGTACTTGTCCACTTCCTCCCGATACCAGTTGATGGAATCTGCGCCGATCTTCAGGGAACGCAATTCTTCAGAGAGATTGGACGGCTCGATGCAACACATCCAGCTCAGCTCAAACGGGTTGAGCGCGATCAGCTCCGGATGATCGAGATGTTCCGTGTTGACCAGAGTCACTTTTCCACTTATCGGGGAGGAAATGTCAATGGTGTGGGAATTGTGCTTGAGCGAAAAGAGCAATTCGCCCTTCTTGATTTCCTTGTTCAGTTTTGGCAGCACTACCGCGTCAATTTTGCTGATTGTCTTCCGGACAAAATCATCTATACCGACTCGCGCGGTACCATTCATCTCGATGTTTACCCAGGTATGATTGCGGGAAACGAAGATTCCTGCGGGCACGTTGAACTCATGTGGTGAACCGGATTCCTTGATCGAAGGAGTAATTAGCCGCACTGTCGGTTTCATCTGCCGGGCGATTCTGTCCTTGCGTTTGATAAGAGACTTGTTGAAGAAACTGATCAACTCATCTTCCGTAAACGGCTTTTGCACATAGTCCATCGCACCGAATTTCATGGTTTCAACGGCAGTATCGATTGATGCATAGCCGGTTATTACGATTACATCTATATCGGGCCGCAGGTGTTTTACTGCCTTGGTCACCTCCAATCCATCCATTTCCGGCATTTTCAGATCAGTGAAAACGAAGTCGTAGTCGTTTTTAAGAATAAGCCCCAGGGCTTCCCGCCCTTTTTCCACGGTATCGATGCTATAGCCGGCGACAACGAGTATTTTCCTGAAGCTGTCCAGGATAATTGCTTCATCGTCAACGGCCAGAATTCTTGCTTTGGGATCTTTTACTTCGACCCGCTTCAATGTTTTGGCTTCTTCGGAAAAATCCAGCTTCAGCCCGATGTCCAGAGCCTCTTCGCGCTCTTTTTTGAGCTTTAATTCCCGCCGTTTTTGAAAATATATTCGTAGTGAGAAATCAACCAATATAAAAACAATAATCGTAACAACTACAATTAAAAGAACCATTTCATGCCTCCGTAAATTACTTGGCTTCCAACAGTCCGCGAGATTGGATCGGCCTTCTGGGGTGCGTGTGGGTAAATCAAGAGCGTAAACCTGACTGGAAGCCGCTTGGAAATGGGCGTTCTGAAATTGCGCAAGGCGCTTGAATGCGGCAGCGTGTTTGTGTGGCCGATGCGGCGAAGAGACGACGGCGCCTGCGCCAGGCCATCGTCAGGAATATTGCCCAGTGATTCAAGCTCGTCTGGGATACGATCAAGACGCTGGAGAAGCAATGCGAGCGCGCGCAACTCGCCCGCGCAGAACTTGGCTGTTGTCGCTGTGTTTTTCTCAGGAGATTTAGCATTCATACCCTCCCGCAAGGATGGGAGGAAATCAGTAAGAAGTTGATTGACGTTGGGGTTAATGGAAGTTGGGGTTGATTGAAGTTAGCGCACAGCCTTGCTCGGCCGCTTGACAATTGTCAAAAAGGGTTCTCATAGGCGACATCGCACGAGCGGAAATCGATCTGCTGATCCGTGAAAACAATGGCACCGATCGGCCGCGCGGATGGACGGCTCTTCAATATCCTGCAGGTGTCTCAAGAAAAGTCTCGCCCTGTTAATGTCAAGGAAGCGCTTTTCAACAGCCCGCTAATGCACCTCTGATTTTGCGGTGTTAACACTGCATCACGCTATTCGCCACATTATGCCGACATCGCAAAGTGTGTCGGCTGGGTATCAGCCGCATTGAACTTCGCAGGAAACAGCAGGAGAAATGCCGCCGTGCTGCTTGTGTTCGCTCTTCGGGCGCCTCGCATGTGTTCACGTTATTGTGTTTTTTCATCCAAAAAATGGCCGGAGGGCGTCTAGCCCCCCGGCCCGTGCCAGATGCTGTGGATGATGCGTCCTTACTCTGTTTCGGCGCGGTTGTTGAGGGCCTTGGCACCGAGCTTGCCCCAGGCCTGGAAACCGAACCAGAGCAACAGTCCGAGTCCAACGATGGGGCCCGCGACGACAAACACCAAGCCGATCAAAGGCGCAACGAGGAACATGGCGGTGGTTTTCAATGCGCTCGACTTGGCCGGCGCCGCCGTCTGCAGTTTCGCCGCCGCTTCGGATTTCTTCTGTTGCGCCTGAATCGCCATCCAGGCGAGCATGCCCAGTCCGACGATGGGGAAAGCGAGGATGTAAGCGAGCCCGACGAAAGGCGCAGCCAGGAACAACGCGATATTCTTGGCGACGCGGGCGACACCCTGTGCCCGGCTTTGCCCGGGAATCGCGGCAGGCTGCATTTCGACGGCGGCTGCGGCCGCGCTCTGCGCCGCTGCGCTTGTTTCGGACATGGCTTTTTCAGCGCTGCTTTCTATCATTTCCGGCGAAAGCGGTTTGCGCAGGAAGCCGGACACGCCCGCCGCTTCGGCCCTGGCTTCATTGCCCGGCGAGCCATAGCCGGTGACTATGACTACCGGCAGCCAGGGACGCTGTTGCCTGACCCGTTCCGCCATTTCGAGTCCGCTCATCCCCGGCATCTTGATGTCGGTGAACACGACGTCATAATTTTCCGTTTCGAGCTTGTTCAGCGCCTCCGCTGCGCTGCCCGCGGTAATCACCGCATAGCCTTTTGCGGAAAGAACCCGGTCGAAACTCTTGCCGACCACCGGGTCATCGTCGACTACCAGAACTTTGCGTAAGGCACTCATGACATTCTCCTTGTGCTTCAATAAGTAAAACTGCTGGTTTTCCTGCCGGAATCGCTACCTGAACCGATTCCTGCATCCGATCCAGTTCTATCCTTGTGCAGCGCCCATTTTTTCTGCGTCATGGCGCCGTTCGCCACATTGATCACTTCATCCGGGCCTATCGGCTTGGCGAGGTAGTCGTACGCCCCCAGGCGCACCGCCTCCTTTGCCGTCTCTACGTTCGGGTATCCCGTGATAATCACCACTTCGGTCTCGGGCCACCTCTGTTTGATAGTCTTGAGCACCGCCATGCCGTCCATTCCCGGCATGCGCAGATCAAGCAGAACCACATCGGCGGGACGCCGCTCCATTATTCCCAGGGCTTCTCTGCCGTTCTTCACCACCTCTACGTCGCAGTGAATACTCGCCAGCGTTCTGATATGGCTAAGCCGCACGACCTCTTCGTCGTCCACAACCAGAATCTTGGTTTTCTCGTCCATTTTCATCACCTCGCTTGCGTCCGTTTAACGCTAATAACGCAACGTCCATGCCAGAAACCAGACACGCAACAATTTGTGCTTTTTCATCAGGCGGTTAAGCTGAAAAATTGGCCTCGCGACCGCTGGCCTCGCGATTCAGGCGCTTGCTCTGAAGAACATTTTATTTGTACACTTGCGCGCCATGAAAACAATTAGCGCTGATTTTTCAATTAGATAAGCTGGATTGCGGCGAGTATTTTGGGTATACATCCCGCATAGAGAGAACCACCGAGGTCGCGAAAGGCCGCTTTATGTTTCATGCGCCACTACGCATGGCCGCTTGCCAATGGCCAAGTCGGCGGTGCTGCAACAATTTGCTTTCATTGCCACAACAGCCGCAGGGATTAAGCGGCTGCCATGCAGGCCATCGCTAGGGTGCGGTGGCTTTGGGATATCCGGCAGTGTCCAGCGCTTCGTTCCAGCTTTGCTCTTCGTAATCTTTCCGGATGTTCACGCCGACGATCATCACCGGCACACGCGGCGCGCCCGCCAGTTTGACCAATTCGTCCAGTTCGGCCTGTGTGGCAACGACTTTTTCCGTGAAAGGCACGCCGCGCTTGTTCAGGTGGTCGAGCCCTTTCTTGCACGGATCGCCGCAGTCCTTGGAAGTATAAATGGTCACCGGGAAAGTTTTTACCGCCTGTTGCAGCGCGTAAGACTGCTGCGCAGCAGCGGCCTCTGCTCCGCTGGCACGGGCTGGGCCCTTCTTTTCCACGTTCTTGGCCGTGGCGGGGGGCTGGGTATCGGTGTAATGCACTTTGCCGCTTTCATCGGTCCAGCGGTAGAGCTGGGCCTGCGCGGCAAGGGCGAATGCGAGGAGACTGAATGCAGTGAATATGCGCACGGAGCGTCCCGACAAGAAGATGTACTTCAGGCGTGCAAAAAAATCGGCGGACCCAAGCGGCGGCATCGCCTTTCCGCCGCTCTGGCTCAGGCAGGAATCATACCATTGTGCCGCAGCAGCGCATCCACTCTGGGCTCGCGCCCGCGGAACGCTTTGAACGATTCGAGCGCGGGCCGGCTGCCGCCCACGGCCAGGATCTCGTCGCGGAAGCGTTCGCCGCTGCGACGGTCGAGTACGCCGTTTTCCTCGAACAGGCTGTAGGCGTCGGCCGAAAGCACTTCGGCCCATTTGTAGCTGTAATAGCCGGCGCCGTAGCCGCCGGCGAAGATGTGCGAGAAATTGTTCGGGAAACGGTTGTACGCCGGCGGCAGCGCCACCGCTATCCGGCTGCGGATTTCATCCAGAAGCTGCTGCGGGGTCTTGCCGCCGCCGACGTCGAAATCGTAATGCAGATGCATGTCGAACAGCGAGAATTCCAGCTGCCGCACCGTCTGCATGCCGCTCTGGAAGTTCCTGGCCGCGAGCATCTTGTCGTATAGCGCACGCGGCAGCGGCTCGCCGCTGTCCACGTGCGCCGTCATGTGCTCGAGCACTTCCCATTCCCAGCAGAAATTCTCCATGAACTGGCTCGGCAATTCGACCGCGTCCCACTCCACGCCGTGGATGCCCGACACGCCGAGGTAGTCCACGCGGGTGAGCAGATGGTGCAGTCCGTGGCCGAATTCGTGAAACAGCGTGAGCACCTCGTCGTGGGTGAACAGCGCCGGCTTGCCGCCGACCGGTGCGGAAAAATTGCAGGTGAGGTAGGCCACCGGAGTCTGCACGCGCTCGCCCAGTCTGCGGCGGCTGATGGCCTCGTCCATCCAGGCGCCGCCGCGCTTGGTGTCGCGCGCATAGGGATCGAGATAGAACTGGCCGACCGGGTTTCCCTGCGTATCGCGGACGCGGAAAAAGCGTACTGCCGGATCCCAGGTCTCCGCCTCATCGGGCTGGATGCGCACGCCGAAAATCGTTTCCACCACGCGGAACATCCCTTGCATCACCTTGGCTTCCGGAAAATACTGTTTCACTTCCTGGTCGGAGAAAGCGTAGCGTGCCGCGCGCAATTTTTCCGAGGCATAGGCGAGGTCCCAGGCCTCCAGTTGCGCCAGGCCCAGTTCGGCCGCGGCGAACTCGCCCAGCGCGGCATAGTCCTTCCTCGCGAAGGGCAGGGCCCTGGCGGCGAGATCGTTCAGGAAATCGAGCACCTGCTGCGGCGTCTGCGCCATTTTCGGCACCAGCGAAACTTCGGCGTGATTGGCGTAGCCGAGCAACTGCGCCGCTTCGTGGTGCAGCCCCAGTATTCGCGTGATCAGCGGCGTGTTGTCGAGTTCGGGCGTGCCGAATTCGCTCGCGCGCGTGACGTAGGCCCGGTACATTTGCTCGCGCAGTTCGCGCGCGGCGGCATATTGCATGAACGGCACGTAGGAAGGCGCCTGCAGGCTGAACTTCCAGCCGGACTTGCCCTCCTTTTCCGCGGCAGCGCGCGCGCTTTCGATCACGTCCGCGGGAACGCCTTCAAGCTTCGTTCGGTCCACGATGTAGAGCCCGAAAGCATTGGTGGCATCGAGCAGGTTTTCGGAGAATTTGGTGGCCAGACGCGCCAGTTCTTCCGAGATCGCGGCAAAGCGCAGTTTCTTTTGCGCAGACAGTTCCGCGCCGGAGAGACGGAAATCGCGGATCTCGTTGTCGACGATCCTGCGTTGCGCCGGCGTCAGCGCGGCGAATTCGGGCGCAAGCTTCAGCGCCTTGTACTTCTCGAACAGGCGCAGATTCTGCCCCAGCTCGGTGTAGTACTGCACGATCCTGGGCTGGTTCTCGTTGTAGGCCGCGCGCAGCTCGGGCGAGTCGAGCACGCCGTGCAAATGGCCGACCACGCCCCAGGCGCGCGCCAGCCTCTCGTTTGCGTCCTCCAGGGGCGCCACGAAAGCGGCCCAGGTGGCCGCTGTTTCCGGCCGCGTCAGACTATCGATGCACGCGCGGTTTTCCTCGAGCAGCCGGTCCACGGCCGGTGCGATGTGCGCCGCTTTGATCGCCGCAAAACGCGGCAAGCCGGAGAAATCCAACAGTGGATTCAGGTCAGTCATGTTCATTCGTCTCTTTCGGGGTTCAGGGTGATACGGCGGCGCGTGGACGCGAAATGCGGATTCGCGGCGGCAATGCTAGCATGACTGCGCCCGCCTGCTATGGCGGCATCACGCCGGTGCGGCGGGCCGCGGCTATACCGGCGCTTGCGCCGCAGCCCGATGGTCGCGCCCTGTATAATAGATGCACTCGAATCCGCAATCCGAAACGAAAGCGGCTTGCGTGCGGCGCTTCCGTGTGTTTTTCCCGGGTCATTCGACCGCTGGTCGGAACAAGTGTCGCCGCCGCAACCAACAAGGAGCTGCCATGTCAGCCGGTCCCGATTTTCCCGCTGCCAACGATCCCGATTCCCTGGAGACGCAGGAATGGCTGGATGCGCTCGAGGCGGTGTTGGAACGCGAAGGCGCGGAACGCGCCCACTACCTGCTGGAAAAACTGATCGACAAGGCGCGCCGCTCCGGCGCCTACCTGCCGTACAAGGCGCAGACCGCCTATCTCAATACCATCCCGCCGCACATGGAAGAGCGCTCGCCCGGCGATGCCGCGCTGGAGGACCGCATTCGCGCCTACTGCCGCTGGAACGCGATGATCATGGTGGCCAAGGCGAACAAGGTCGAAGGCGATCTCGGCGGCCACATCGCCAGCTTCGCCTCGGTGGGCACGCTGTTCGGCATCGGCCAGAACCATTTCTGGCATGCGCCCAGCGCCGGACACGGCGGCGATCTGATCTACTTCCAGGGTCATTCGGCTCCGGGGATCTACGCGCGCGCCCTGCTCGAAGGGCGCCTGACGCAGGAACAACTGGTCAATTTCCGCCGCGACGTCGACGGCAAGGGCGTCACCTCCTATCCGCATCCGTGGCTCATGCCGGACTTCTGGCAGTTTCCCACCGTGTCGATGGGCCTGGGTCCGATCCAGGCGATCTACCAGGCGCGCTACCTCAAGTACCTGCATGCGCGCGGCCTGGCCAACACCGAGAACCGCAAGGTGTGGGCCTTCCTCGGCGACGGGGAAACCGACGAGCCCGAATCGCTGGGCGCGATTTCCATGGCGGCGCGGGAAAAGCTCGACAACCTGGTGTTCGTCATCAATTGCAACCTGCAGCGCCTGGACGGCCCGGTGCGCGGCAATGGCAAGATCATTCAGGAGCTGGAGGGCGATTTCCGCGGCTCCGACTGGAACGTGATCAAGCTGATCTGGGGTTCGTACTGGGATCCGCTGCTCGCGCACGACAAGGAAGGCATCCTGCTGCGCGTCATGGAAGAGACCGTCGACGGCGAGTATCAGAACTTCAAGGCCAACGACGGCGCCTTCGTGCGCAAGTATTTCTTCGGCAAGCACCCGAAGCTGCTGGAGCTGGTGTCGAAGATGACCGATGACGACATCTGGCGCCTGAACCGCGGCGGCCACGATCCGCACAAGATTTATGCCGCCTACGCCGCGGCGATGAAGCACAAGGGCCAGCCGACCGTGATTCTTGCGAAGACCGTCAAGGGTTTCGGCATGGGCAAGATCGGCGAAGGCAAGATGGCCACCCACCAGCAGAAAAAAATGGACATCGGGTCGATCCGCCAGTTTCGCGACCGCTTCAACATCCCGATCCCGGACGACAAACTGGAGGAGTTGCCGTTCTACGTTCCACCCGCCGACTCACCGGAGATGAAATACCTGCACGAGCGCCGCCAGGCGCTGGGCGGCTATCTGCCCAGCCGCAGGCGCAAGGCGGACTCGGCGCCCGAGGTGCCGCCGCTGTCGGCGCTGGACGCGCTGCTGAAACCGACGGAGCGCGAGATCTCCACCACGATGGCGTTCGTGCGCATACTCAACGCGCTGCTGCGCGACAAGAATCTGGGCAAGCACATCGTGCCCATCGTTCCCGACGAGGCGCGCACTTTCGGCATGGAAGGCATGTTCCGCCAGCTGGGCATCTATTCTTCCGAAGGCCAGAAATACGTGCCGGTGGACCGCGACCAGGTGACCTACTACCGCGAGGACAAGGCCGGCCAGATCCTGGAGGAGGGCATCAACGAGGCGGGTGCGTTCTGCTCCTGGATCGCCGCCGCCACCTCCTACAGCACCACCAACCTGGTGAGCGTGCCGTTCTACATTTTCTACTCCATGTTCGGGCTGCAGCGCGTCGGCGACCTCGCCTGGGCCGCGGGCGACCAGCGCTGCCGCGGCTTCCTCCTCGGTGGCACCGCCGGGCGCACCACCCTGAACGGCGAGGGTCTGCAGCACGAGGACGGACATTCGCACGTGCTCTCCTCGGTGATCCCGAACTGCATCTCCTACGATCCGACCTTCGGCTACGAGCTGGCGCTGATCATTCACGACGGCCTGAAGCGCATGGTGGGCAGGCAGGAAGACGTGTTCTATTACATCACCGTGATGAACGAGAACTACACCCACCCCGGCCTGCCCGAGGGCGCCGAGGAAGGAATCATCAAGGGAATGTATCTGTTCAAGCCCGGCGCCAGGCACAAGGCGAAGACGGGCGCGGACAAACCGCTCAGAGTGCAGTTGCTCGGTTCGGGCACCATCCTGCGCGAAGTCATTGCCGCGGGCGAGCTGCTGGAGCAGGACTGGGACGTGAGCGCCGACATCTGGAGCTGCACCAGTTTCACCGAGCTGCGCCGCGACGGCCTCGCGTGCGAGCGCTGGAACCTGCTGCATCCGGCCGAAGCGCCGCGCGAGTCCTGGGTCGAAAAGAATCTCAAAGGCAGCTCCGGCCCGGTCGTGGCTTCCAGCGACTACATCAAGACCTTCGCCGAACAGATCCGACCTTTCATCCCCAAGGGACGGCAGTATCGGGTTCTCGGCACGGACGGTTTCGGCCGCTCCGACACGCGCGGGAAACTGCGTGATTTCTTTGAGGTCGATCGCCACTGGGTCGCGCTGGCCGCGTTGAAGGCGCTTGCGGACGGGGGCGAGATCAAGGCCGCGGTGGTGGCTGCGGCGATCAAGAAATACGGCATCGACCCGAACAAGCCAAATCCGGTAACGGTGTAAAGGGAACAACCATGTCCAGCCTCACGGAAGTCAAAGTTCCCGACATCGGCGATTTCAAGGAGGTCGATGTCATCGAAATCCTGGTCAAGCCGGGCGATTCGGTGGCCAAGGAAGCCTCGCTGATCACGGTCGAGTCGGACAAGGCGACCATGGAGATTCCTTCGCCCGCCGCCGGTGTGGTGAAGGAACTCAGGGTCAAGCTCGGCGACAAAGTGGCCGAAGGCAGCATGATCCTGCTGCTGGAAGTGAGCGAAGATGTAGCCCCTGCTGCGCAGCAGCCCGCTATGGCCGTGGAAGTTTCTGCGCCGTCTGCGCCGGCGCTTGCGCCTGCCGCCGCGCCCGCGGCCGCGACTGAGCCGGCGGCCCTGCCGATACACCGTCCCGCGCCGGTGCAGCTGGAGCCCGCACCCGAGGTGTGCGCGTTCAAGCCGCATGCCAGTCCGTCAGTGCGCAAATTCGCGCGCGAACTCGGCGCGGATTTGTCCAAAGTGCGCGGATCCGGTCCGAAGGGCCGCATCACCCAGGCAGACGTGCAGGCCTTCGTCAAGGGCATACTTGCGCAGGCGCCGGCTGCCGCGGCAGCCGCAGCCACGCCGGCGGGTGGGGTGCCCTTCAATCTGCCGGAATGGCCGCAGGTGGATTTCGCCAAGTTCGGCCCGGTAGAAGTGAAGCCGCTGTCGCGCATCAGGAAAATCTCCGGCGCGAATCTGCACCGCAACTGGATTTCCATCCCGCATGTGACCCAGTTCGACGAGGCCGACATCACCGAGCTCGAGGCGTTTCGCAAGGACAGCGGCGCGGCGAGCGAAAAGCAGGGTTTCAAGCTCACCTTGCTCGCCTTCCTGATCAAGGCCTGCGTCACCGCCTTGCGCCAGTTTCCGGAGTTCAATGCCTCGCTCGAACGCGGCGGCGAGAACCTGGTGCTGAAAAAATATTTTCACATCGGCGTGGCGGTCGACACGCCCGACGGCCTGGTGGTGCCGGTGGTACGCGATGCCGACCGCAAGGGCGTATACGAACTCGCGCGCGAGCTGGCGGAAATGTCCAAGCTGGCGCGCGACAGGAAGCTCAAGCCGGGCGACATGCAGGGCGGGACATTCAGCATTTCCAGCCTCGGCGGCATCGGCGGCACGGCCTTCACGCCCATCATCAACGCCCCCGAAGTCGCCATCCTCGGCGTGTCGCGATCGGCGATGCGCCCGGTCTGGGTTGGCGGGAAAGGCGACGCCGGCCAGTTCATGCCGCGGCTGATGCTGCCGCTGTCGCTGTCTTACGACCACCGCGTCATCGACGGCGCCTCCGCCGCGCGCTTCACTTCCTACCTCGCGTCGGTGCTGTCCGACATCCGCCGCTCCTTGCTCTAGGTTCGCGCCCTACGAATTGCACATCATCAAACTGAAGCGGGGAATCGAATGAACGACACGGTCGAGATCAAAGTCCCGGACATCGGCGACTTCAAGGATATCGATGTCATCGAGGTCCTGGTCAAACCGGGCGACACGGTGGAGAAAGAGACTTCGCTGATCACCGTGGAATCGGACAAGGCGACGATGGAAATCCCTTCGCCTGCCGCCGGCGTGGTGAAGGAAATGAAGCTCAAGATCGGCGACAAGGTCTCCGCGGGCACGCTGATCATGCTGCTCGATGCGACCGCTGCAGCGGCCGCAGCGGCGGCGCCACAAACGGCGGCGGCGCCGAGCGCGGCGGCGGCTCCTCCCATTGCTCCTGCGGCAAAGGAGGGTAGTGCGGACGCGGCGACGGCGCCGGTGCCGGCGGCTGCGCCCGCCGTGGTATCGGGCAGCGCCGACCTGCACGCGGAAGTCGTGGTGCTGGGCGCGGGTCCCGGCGGCTATACCGCCGCGTTTCGCGCCGCCGACCTGGGCAAGAAAGTCGTGTTGATCGAGCGCCATGCGACGCTGGGCGGCGTATGCCTCAACGTCGGCTGCATTCCGTCCAAAGCGCTGCTGCATGCGGCCAGGGTGGTGACCGAGGCGGAGGAGATGTCGCACTCCGGCATCGAATTCGGCAAGCCGAAAATCGACATCGACAAGCTGCGCGGCTGGAAGGACGCGGTGGTCGGGCGCCTGACCAAGGGCCTGGTGGCCCTGGCCAAACAGCGCAAAGTGACCATCTTGCAAGGTGTGGGGAAATTCGAGTCGCCCAACGAGATCGCGGTCGAGACGGCCGCGGGCGTGAAGCGCGTTTCGTTCGACTACTGCATCATCGCCGCGGGCTCGCGCGTGGCCAGGATTCCCGGGTTCCCCTACGAGGATGCACGGCTGATGGACTCGACCGGGGCGCTCGAGCTCACCGACATCCCGCGGCGCCTGCTGGTGATCGGCGGCGGCATCATCGGCCTGGAGATGGCTTGCGTCTACGACGCGCTCGGCGCCAAAGTCACGGTGGTGGAGATGGCCGAGGGGCTGATTCCGGGCGCCGATCGCGATCTCATCCGCCCGCTCGCCAAGCGCATCGAGAAGCGCTACGAGGCGATCTATCTCAATACCAAGGTGGCGAAACTCGAGCCCAAAGCCGAAGGACTGCTCGCTACTTTCGAAGGCGAGGTGAAGCCGCAGCAGCAGATGTTCAACCGCGTGCTGCTGGCGGTCGGACGCCGCCCCAACGGCGCCGACATCGGCGCCGAGCGCGCCGGTGTCGCCGTCGATGAGCGCGGTTACATTGCCGTCGACAAGCAGCAGCGCAGCAACGTGGCGCATATCTTCGCCGTCGGCGACGTCTGCGGCGAGCCGATGCTCGCGCACAAGGCCACGCACGAGGCCAAGGTCGCGGCCGAGACCATCGCCGGGCACAAGGTGGCATTCGACGCGATGACCATACCCTCGGTCGCCTACACCGACCCGGAAGTCGCCTGGATGGGGCTGACCGAGACCGAAGCGAAGAAGCAGGGCATAGCCTACGACAAGGCGAGTTTCCCCTGGGCGGCAAGCGGCCGGGCGCTGTCGATCGGCCGCGACGAAGGCGTGACCAAGCTGCTCTACGACCAGGCGACCAAACGCATACTCGGCGCCGGCATCGTCGGCGTGAACGCGGGAGAACTGATCGCCGAGCTGGTGCTGGCGCTGGAGATGGGCGCGGACATGGAGGACATCGGCCTCAGCATCCACCCGCATCCGACCTTGTCGGAGACGCCGTTCTTCGCTGCCGAGATGGCGCTGGGTTCGATCACGGATTTGTACTTGCCCAGGAAATGAAAGAATTTTGCAGCACGAAGGATGCGAGGGTTTTGTGAAGTGGAGTTTCCTTCGTGCCGTTCGTGTCCTTCGTGGTTGATTCCGCAATTTGGAGCTTGCGATGACGCAAGATGAACTGAAGCAGGCAGTCGCGAAAGCGGCGATCAAATACGTGGTCGAGGACGCCATCGTCGGCGTCGGCACCGGTTCGACGGCGAATTGCTTCATCGACGAGCTGGCGAAAATCAAGAACCGGATCGATGGCGCCGTGGCCAGCTCGCAGGCGAGCGCCGATCGGCTCAAGGCCCACGGCATCCGCGTGGTCGATCTCAACAGCGTGAACGAGCTGCCGGTCTACGTCGACGGCGCCGACGAAATCACCGAGCACCTCGCCATGATCAAGGGCGGCGGCGGCGCGCTCACGCGCGAGAAGATCGTCGCCGCAGTGGCGCAGAAATTCATCTGCATCGCCGACGCGTCGAAGCTGGTCGGGGTGCTGGGAAAATTCCCGCTGCCGCTGGAGGTGATCCCGATGGCGCGCTCGCATGTAGGGCGCGAGCTGGTCAAGCTCGGCGGGCAGCCCGCCTTGCGCCAGGGTTTTACCACCGACAACGGCAATCTCATTCTCGACGTGTACGGCCTCGCCATCCTCAAGCCGCTCGAGCTCGAAGCCGAGCTCAACAATATCACCGGCGTGGTCAGCAACGGCTTGTTTGCCCGGCGCGGCGCCGACGTGCTGCTGCTGGGCACGCCGGCCGGAGTCAGGACGATCACGAAAAAATAGCGTGGCGATGCGGCGGGCGCGCCGTAACCGATCTGTCACAATACGGTGGTAGCCTGCCCATCCGATGGGAGTCCTGGAAATGCATGAACATATCTCGAAGCAGTTCGACGCCGAGCTGGAGGCGGTGCGCTCGCGCGTATTGCAGATGGGCGGCCTGGTGGAAGAGCAGATCGTCAAGGCGGTGGATGCGCTTGCCAGCGGCGACATCGCGGTGCTCGATGGCGTGATCGAGGACGATCACCGCGTCAATGCCATGGAAGTCGGATTGGACGAGAGTTGCAGCCATATCATCGCGCGGCGCCAGCCCGCGGCCGGCGACCTGCGCCTGGTCATGGCCATTATCAAGACCATCACCGACCTCGAGCGCATCGGCGACGAAGCCGAGAAAATCGCGCGCATGGCCAAGCTGATTCACGGCGCGGAGCGGGTGCACATGCCGCGACTGGAGCTGAAGCACGTGGCCGGCCTCGCCTTGTCGATGCTGCGCAAGGCGCTGGACGCCTTTGCCCGCCTGGACGTCAACGCGGCGCTGCAGGTGGTGAAGCAGGACCGCGGGGTGGACGACGAATTCCGTTCCATCCTGCGCCAGCTCATCACTTTCATGATGGAAGATCCGCGCACCATCACCCGCTGCCTGGAAATCCTGTTCGTGGCCAAGGCCATCGAGCGCATCGGCGATCATGCCAAGAACATGGCCGAATACGTGGTCTACATGGTCGAGGGCCGCGACGTGCGCCACACGCGGGATGAGTCGCACATCGAAGGGCTGTAACGCCCGGATGCGGCGCGACGGCGCCGGGCGCCTGACTTGGCGCGGGTTGCTGAAACCGGGAGTTCTGCTACGAAACGGGGGGATGTCTTCCCTCATGTCCCCCTAATACGAATGGCGCTTACTTAAGCACTTTTGGTGGTGAACGAATTGTTTCGTGGGAGCGAGCTTGCTCGCGAAATCCCACGGGCCCCTATTTCTGCGGTGGCACGTATCCCGCGGCCTTGTCGGCGCCGCCGCCGAAGAAATGCTTCTCCAGCTGTTCGGCCAGATATTTCCGTGCCGCGCTGTCGGCCAGATTGAGGCGGTTTTCGTTGATCAGCATGGTCTGGTGCTTGATCCACTGCTGCCAGGCTTCCTTGGACACGTTTTCCCAGAGGCGTTTGCCCAGTTCGCCCGGGTAGGGCGGGAAATCCAGGCCCTCGGCCTCGCGGCCGAGCTTGATGCATTTCACCATTCTTGCCATTGCTGCAACTCCTGTCGATACGAGCGGCTATTTTATCCCATTCGGACCGGGCGGGCGGGCTGGGAGGTGCGCGCAATGCGATGGCGATCCGCCATCAAGGAGCCATCCCGAAGCGGCGGGATGGTTTGTATCGGGCCTGCGCGTGTATGTTGAGCTTTCGATCCTCGACCTGAGGTTCTGCGCGCGGTTGTGTGGGTGCGTAGTGCGGGGTTGGGTTTCTGCTTTTCGGCCTCAACGGTCACTGGAGGTTTGCCGCTTGAGCGGCAGCAACGATGCATATTGCCGCCTTTCGTCCACTCGCCAACAACAAATCGGGGGTGGCAAATCCGAGCGGCAGCTTATCGATAACCGGCACTCACCCTATCGACCAACTGCCGTCACTCGGGCCACGAAGCGGTGAAGGTCAGCTATGTGGGTACTGCCGCCGCTGAGGTTCATGTAGTGGACGAGTGCTCGGCCAAAGGCGCCATTCGCTCTACGCAGATTGAGGTCACCAATACTTGGAGCGCAAGCGTCCGCTCCTGGATAACCTGAATTCTTCCTCGCAGCCCACCCGTCTGCAAATCTTCGTAAGTTCATCAAAAGTTTGATGCCCGAGCGTGGAGCGCCGCATCCCACGTATTGGCCCTTGTCGGAATCTGCCACGATGGAAATCGACACTGAGCAGCAAGCAGTGTGAATTGTTGACGCGAACGTGCCTAACGAAACCAATTGCGATTCAGCGGTTCGCAGCTTGCTGTACTCCCTCACCAAAGGAGTCACGCAGGAACTCGACAAAAAGACGCACCCGGGCTGGCGTAAATTGGCGTGAGAGTCTGACGGCGTAAAGACTGGAAGAGGCCGGGCTGAAGCTGGGCAGAACTTGACGCAGCCGTCCGTCGGTGAGCGCATCTTTCACGACAAACAACGGCAATATGGTGATTCCCATACCTTGGATGGCGCTTTCCTTCAGGACTTCGGCGTTGTTGGCCGATAGAGAACCTGCAATTTCGATCATCTCGGTTGACTCGTCAAAAACAATCCCCCATTCCTCACGCACACTGAGCAGGCTGTAATGCAGGCAGCAATGGTTCTTGAGATCGCCAGGAGTTTTCGGTTCCCCTTTCTTGGCCAGATAGTCGGGGGCTGCACAGAACACCCGTGCGATCGGGCATATGCGCATTGCGACCAATGACGAGTCCCGCAGAGAACCGATGCGAATAGCAACATCAATACCTTCAGCCTGTAGATCAGTAATCCGGTCTTCAAGGAGCAACTGAACTTTGAGATCCGGGTGGCGCTTCATGAACGCGGGCAGCACTGGCGCCACCTGTTGAATTCCAAAACTAAGGGGCGCCGCCACTCGCAAAAGGCCGGCGATCTTTTCACGCCCTATGCGGACACGTTCCTCGGCCTCACCAAGCAACTGAAAAACATTCAGTACATCTGCGTAGAAGCGGCTGCCGGCATCGGTGAGGGCGATGCGCCGCGTGGTCCGGCTAATCAACTGGCTGCCCAAGGTCTGTTCCAGGGCGGAAATGCGCCTGCTGATCGCCGCTGTGCTCACTTCCAATTGTTCCGCCGCGCGGACGAAGCTACCGGACTCGATCACTGCAATAAAGCTACGCAGCGCAACTAAATCATATTCTTGCATTTTTCGTAAGAATGTTTTGCATTAATCCATCTTTATTGCGCCAGTGTAAACCTCTAACCTTCAGCCATCAAGTCAAGCGAAGGAGCAAAAACCATGACCTTGCAATATCGGCAAATCGATGCCCAGACCCTGCACTACCTACCGGCGAGCGTGGCACATCCGGCGGACACCTATTTCCATTTCTCGTTTGCCAACTATTACAACCCGGACAACATCAACTTCGGGGTGCTTCGCGTACTGAACGATGACGCGGTATTGCCCCATGAAGGTTTTGACAAACATCCGCACCGCAACATGGAAATTGTCAGCTACGTGGTTACCGGCCAACTGACCCATTGGGATAGCGCCACCAATGTTGAAGACACCCTGCAGCGCGGACATGTTCAGACCGTCACTGCCGGCAATGGGGTGTGGCACTCGGAACTCAACAAACACAATGACACCTGCCGCTTCCTGCAGATCTGGATACTTCCGCCCGCCAATGGCCTGCCGGTGCGCTATGAAAACCACAAGTTTGAACCGGCAGAACGTTTGAACCAGCTGCTGCAAATTGTCGGGAGTCCCTCCAATCGGGACCAGGCTCCCCTTCATCTGCATCAAGACGTCAACCTTTACGTATCCGAACTAACCGATCTTGATGCACGAGTTTCCTTCTCGCTCAAGGCGGGGAGGCAAGCGTATGTAAATAACTTCGAAGGCAGCGTCGACGTTGACGGTTTGGTCACGTTAGGAGAGCGCGATGCCCTTGAGATTGTGGGGCCGGCGGAACTCAACTTTTCCCTGGCTGACGAACGAGCCCATTTCATCGTCATCGAGATGCCGGCCACGGCGACGGATCACTGATTTCTTTCAACCAACTTTACTGGAGGTGTTCCATGGATAAGCTTTTCAACAACCTAATGCCGATTGCGCGCTTGTTACTTGCCAGTCTGTTTCTCGTGGCCGGTCTGTCCAAGATTGGCCAGTACGCAGGTACTCAGGCATATATGGCCTCAGTCGGTCTTCCGGGTGCCCTGCTGCCGCTGGTCGTCCTGCTCGAAGTGGGAGGTGCGCTGGCGCTGATCGTCGGCTTCCAAGTGCGCTGGGTCGCTCTCGCTCTCGCTCTGTTCTCTATCGTTTCCGCTTTGCTGTTCCACTTCAATTTTGCCGATCAGATCCAAAGCCTGATGTTCCTGAAAAACCTTTCCATCGCCGGTGGTCTGCTGGTGCTGGCGACCACCGGAGCCGGTCCGTGGAGCATCGACAAGGACCGCAGCTAACGCACAACAGCGGGCGAGAGTTGCAAATCTCTTACCCGTCGTTTTCATCCCCCCAACCCCAGCAGTTTTTTCATAAAGAAATGGAGTCTTAATCATGACAAAACCCACCCTACTCATCATCGGCGCAGCCGGAAACAATGGCACCGCCACTATTGAAGCCCTTACCCGAAAACACAAGGACGATTTCGTCATCCGCGCCGGCGTGCGCTCCGAAATCAAGGCCAAAGCCTTGCTGAAGAAGTTCCCCGGCATCGAGACTGTCATCCTCGATCTGGACAAACCCGCCACCCTGCCTTCCGCCTTTAAGGATGTAGATAAGCTGTTCCTGATCATCGGCAATGTGGAAAATCGGGAAGAACACGCCAAGAACGCCATCGATGCGGCGGTGTCCTCCGGTTCGGTCAAGCATGTGCTGTTCTACTCCGTGTTCGGCGCCGAATACGAGTCCATCCTGTTCGGCCGCCAGTTCCGCTTCGGGGAAAAGTACCTGGAGGCATCAGGTTTGAAATGGACCCACCTGCGCACCATCTTCTTCCAAGAGAACCTTGTCGGCTGGGCCGATGGCATCAAGAATGGGGCCTTCTATTTCGGAATTCGCGACGGCCGTTTTGCCCCCCTGAACGTCGGCGATATTGGCGAGATCGCCGCCAACATCCTCAGCACCAGCGGCCATGAGGGCAAGGCCTACAACATCACCGGGCCGGAACTGCTTTCCGGTAAGGATTTCGCCAGCGTATTTACCGAGGTCACCAACAAGGCTGTCCAATACGTCTCGCCGGACGAAGCGACGACGCTGAACTCCCTGCTCGGATCCGGTTGGCCCGAATGGCAGGCGAAGGGAATGCTGGAACTCTTTGAAGTCTTCGCCTCGAATCAGGCCGCCGTTGTTTCCCCTGATGGCGAGCGGCTGCTGGGACGCCCGCTGACGTCGCTCCGTACGTACGTCAAAACCAACAAGTCTGCTTTCGTTTAACCCTGCATTCCTTACATAGGAGTCTTACCATGAATATCAAAAGTCTAGTAAAAGTCGCACTACCGGTACTGATGGCCTTCTCAGCCCTTACACCGGCGCACGCCGCGCAACCGTCGGAAAAACTTCTGACTCCAAAAAACCACACTCTGATCATGATTGACCATCAGCCGCAGATGGCTTTCGCAACCCGCTCGATCGACATTGCGGAGTTGCGCAACAATGTCACCGGCTTGGCAAAAGCGGCGAGTATTTTCAAGGTTCCGACGATCCTGACCACGGTCGCCGAAAAATCCTTCAGCGGCCCCATCTTCCCCGAGCTGCAGGCCGTCTTTCCGGATCAGAAACCCATTGACCGCACCACCATGAACGCTTGGGAGGACCAGCGAGTGGTCGATCAGGTGAAGAAGTCCGGGCGCAAGAAAGTGGTCATGGCCGCGTTGTGGACCGAAGTATGCCTTCTGGAGCCGACACTCTCAGCCATCGACGAAGGCTACGATGTGTACATCGTGACCGATGCCTCCGGCGGTGTAAGCAAGGAAGCACACGACATGGCGGTTCAACGCATGGTCCAGGCCGGTGCCCACCCAATCACCTGGCTGCAATACATGTTGGAGCTTCAGCGTGACTGGGCGCGCGGCGAGACTTACATGCCGGTGATGAAGATTGCCACGGAACACGCAGGTGGGTACGGGCTGGGAATCGTTTATGCCACCGAAATGTTTCACGCCAAAGAAGGCAAGTAAATCCTTAGACTGAGAACTTGGCGCCCGAAGGGGCGCCAGCTTCTTTTGAGAAAGAACAATCATGACTCCAGAGAGCTTTGCCGTTGTCGTTACGACGGCGTTCCTGCATCTGATTTCCTACACGGATGCCGTACTGGCGAATGACGAGGGCCGCACGATCTACACGTCGGTTTGCAGCGCATGCCACGCACCGGAGAACGTCATGGTCAGTTCGCCCAAAGCAGGTGACACTGCTGAATGGAGCAAGCGTTTGGCCAAGGGGCTTGAGGCTGTCACGGACAACGCTGTCAACGGTTTCGCGGCCATGCCGCCGAAGGGTGGCGCAAGCGAGCTTTCCCGCCAGCAGATCCGCCAGGCGATCCAGTATATGGCGGCGCACCGTAAATGAATCTTCGGCCTTCGGTAAGCTATTCTCACAAGGCGGAAAACGGATTAGATTGGGGATCCTATAACAGCGAAAAGCCGGCGCCAGACTTTGGTGCAGGCCTTGCCTGAACAAACGAAAGGCATGAGGATGAGCGGTTATCTAGAAAATGGCCAATGGCACGAAGGCTGGTATGACACCCAGGCCACCCATGGTGAGTTTGTTCGAACCGAAGCGGCCTTTCGACATTGGGTTACGGCAGATGGGTCCAGTGACTATCTGGCTGAGCCCGGTCGCTATCGCCTATATGCTTCCCTGGCATGTCCCTGGGCTCACCGGACCCTGATCGTCAGGGCGCTCAAAAAGCTCGAAGGTATCGTGCCGCTATCCATTGTTGAACCGGTGATGTCGGATCAAGGCTGGGCTTTCAGCTCGAATCTGCCTGACCACGCAAACGGCTTCGCCCATCTGCTTCAACTCTACACCGCCACCCGGTCCGACTATAAGGGGCGGGTTACGGTGCCAGTGCTGTGGGATAGCAAGACCCACACAATCGTCAACAACGAGTCAGCCGACGTTTTGCGCATGCTAAATCAGGCATTCAACGCCTTTGGCGACGATAAAATCGATCTTTATCCAGAGCAGCTTCGCCAGGAAATTGATCGCATCAACCAATTCATTTACGAAAACATCAATAACGGCGTGTATCGCTGTGGCTTCGCCTCCAGCCAGACCGCCTACGAGAAAGCATTTGTCCGACTGTTTGACGCCCTGGACCGAATCGAGTCACTGCTCGCCGACAGGCCTTATCTGGTGGGGCCGTCGGCAACGGAAGTGGATTGGCGGCTATTCACCACGCTGGCCCGTTTCGATGCGGTTTATTTCGTGCACTTCAAGTGCAACCGCAACCGCATCGAGGATTTCCCGCATTTGTCGCGCTACCTGCGGGAACTCTACCTGGTTCCGGGCGTGGCGCAAACGGTAAATATCGACCACATCAAGCGCCATTACTACATGAGCCATCCCCACATCAATCCCTCGCGTATCGTTCCGGCCGGTCCTCGGCTCAAGTTCTGTGCACCCGCCGATCATGCTGGCGCCTGACCCTAAGTGCTGCGGCCACGGAGAACATCATCTCCGATTTCGCCCAACATGCACTTGGTAAACGATATCGTGCAGGACGTGTCATTCGATTTTCAGCAATTGCAGACGACGATAGATACTGTATTACGCGCTTAGATGAGGCGGATGTAGTGTACGTCGACAAAGCGTACGCTTTATCGTAACCACGAAGGAATCCTTATGACAACCGAACCACTCAAAGATGCCTATAACAACGTATTGGGCTCTATCGAGTCCAATCCTGATGGCAGCCAGGTACTACGCGATGTGAATGGAAATATTCGGGGGTATTACGACCCCTCGACCGATCACACCCGTGGACCCGACAAGCGAATTCTTGCCAAAGGAAACGTCCTTGCAACACTAATCTGCTAACGATCGCAGGCTGATGGCCAAGTGAGCCTTGATCCTAAGCGGAAGCGGACATTGAGGCTATTTTGGCAGAGTAATGACCGCTAACGGCAGCAGTGGCCGAAGAACCGCAAGTCGCGGAAATTTTGGGAACGGCGGCTCAACTCCAAACAGCCGACCCTCATGCCGTCGAAGGTGGAGCGGCTCTTTAGGGTCGATAGTGTGAGTAGCAACTTTTGATAAGGTGCCGCTCGAATTTCTCGTCCCTTTTTTTGTCCTGCCTCGTCGAGCGGCAGCAATGCATAGTTGAGCTGCCGTCCAAGCCGCATACCTTCAATGGCCGTTCAGGCCGAAGAGCAGCAGTTCGGCAGAACGATTGCCCTGTCCGAGTTCACCTAGTAAGAAGGAATTCTAGAAAGAATTGGCCCCGCGACGTGGGGTCGAACCGCAGGTGCGAACGTTCAGTCGCCCGCGCGCGTGAGTTCGCCGCTCTGGTAGTCGCGTATCGCCTGCTCGATTTCCTCGCGCGTGTTCATCACGAAAGGCCCATGCTGCACTACGGGTTCGCCCAGCGGACGGCCCGCGAGCAGCAGGAACCTCGCACCCCCGGCGCCGGCGCTGACTTCGACTAGGTCTCCCGGCGCCAGCACGCCCGCGCTGTGCGTGGCCAGGGTGCGCGCCGTGGCCGCGGCGCCGACCTTGGCGCTGCCCTCGAACACATAGATGAACGCGTTGCGTTCGGCGGCCAGCGGCTGCGTGAACGCGGCGCCGGCGTGAAGCTCGACGTCGATATACAGCGGATCGGTGGCGAGCCCCTGTATCGGCCCCGGCACGCTGCGCCCGTCCGATTCGAGCGTGCCGGCGATGACCTTGGCGCGGCCGCCGCCGGAGAGCGCGGCGACCGGGATTTCCGCGGGGTCGATGTCGCGATAGCCTGCCGGCTTCATTTTTTCGCGCGCGGGCAGGTTGATCCACAGCTGGAAGCCGCGCATGCGCCCATGCTCCTGCTGCGGCATCTCGGAATGGATAATGCCGCGGCCCGCGCTCATCCATTGCACTGCGCCGCTTTTCAGGTCGCCGCGGTTGCCCAGGTGGTCTTCGTGCAGCATATGGCCGTCGAGGAGATAGGTGACGGTCTCGAAGCCGCGGTGCGGATGCGCGGGAAAGCCGGCGATATAGTCGTTCGCGTCGAACGAGGAAAACTCGTCCAGCATAAGGAAAGGATCCAGGCGCGCGTACGGCGATTGACCCAGGCTGCGCCGCAGCTTGACGCCGGCGCCGTCGGAGGCGGCCACCGATTCGATGATTCTTTGCAGTTCGCGCGTGGTTTTGCCGCTGCTCATGCGCCTTCCTTACTCTTGCACCATATGGGCCGCGACGGGTCGGTGATCCACTCGCTCCACGAGCCCACGTACAGCTTGCCCCCGGGCAGTCCGGCGATCTCCAGCGCGAGCAGGTTGTGGCAGGCAGTCACCCCGGAGCCGCACATATGGATGACCTCGCCGGGAGGCGTCCCGTGCAGCAAGGATTCGTACTGCGCGCGCAGTTCCTCCGCTTTGAGGAAATTGCCGCGCATATCGAGGTTGTCCTCGAACGGGGAGTTCAGGCTCCCCGGAATATGCCCTGCCACCTTGTCGAGCGGCTCGATAAAGCCTGAAAAGCGCTCTTCCGCGCGCGCGTCGATGATCACGCGCTTTTGCTGCAGGGCTTCGAGCATCGCCGCGCTGTCTACCCACAGACTGTCGTCCGGCGCGGGATGAAACTCGGCCGGCCGAACGTCGGGAATTTCTGCGCCAAGCTCACGGCCTTGCTTTAGCCATGCCGGAAAGCCGCCGTCGAGCAGCGCCACGGCGTCGTGACCCAGCCAGCGCAGCAGCCACCACAGCCGCACGGCCATGGAGCCGAAGCTGTCGTCGTACACAAGCACCTGTTTGTCCCGGTCCACCCCCCATCGGCCCAGTTTGCCTGCGAGCAAGCCGGGGTCGGGCAGGGGATGGCGTCCGCTCGCAGGCGTGACCGGCCCCGACAGGTCTTCGTTCAGATGCGCATAGCGCGCGCCGGGGATATGCGATTTTGCATAAGCCTGCCGCCCGGATTCCGGGCGCGTCAGCGCAAAGCGGCAATCGAACAAGATCCATTGCGGATCGTGCAGATGTTGCGCCAGTTGATCCGGGCTGACCAGCGTGGTGAATTTCGTACTTGCGGCGGTCGTAGTCATGGGTGCATTTTGCGACAGAAAACGCTGCTTGCGCTAGCGTTTCGCCGGACTCAAAATACCGGTCCCTGTGTCAAGAGCATGGCAGCGATGAAATTGACCGAGGCAACATGATCGACGCAATCCCCGAACAGGAACGCAGCAGCCGCCTCGCGCGCGCCGGACTGGCCGAGTCCGAGGTACAGGCATTTCTGCGCGAGCTGGATTCGGCGCGCAGCGAACCCGCTGCCGCCGCTGCAGCATCCTTGCCCGGGGATGCCGCTCGGCTGGGGCAGGTTTGCCGCCGCGGCCGCGAACTGCTCGCGCGCCTGCCGCCGAGATCCAGGCGCAATGCAAACGAGAAGGCCGCGGGCCACGCGCTGGTGCACTTGCTCGCCGACGCCGTCTGGCGTTTTTTCCGCGCGTATCGGATACCGATTTACGACGCCCTGACGTCTAGACGCACGCGCGCCTTGCGCCTGGAGGAACTGGCCTGGGCCGGCGCCGATCTGCTCCCCGGGATCCTGCCTGGCCAGGCCGAACTCGCCGAGGAAAGCCGGAATTTGCAGGCGGACAAGGACGGGCTGGAAATCCACCAGGGGCTGTTCTTCGGCCAGCTATTGAGTGACAGGGAGATCGGCCTGCATCTGTGCACGGCGATGCTTCTGCCGACGGCCGCCGCGCGCGCGCACCTGGAGGAGTTCCAGTCCCGCGGCAAGCTGGACCTGGGCGCCGTGCGCCTGGAGGCGAAGGGAGAAGTCGGCTATTTGTATTTCCATCATCCGCGTTACCTCAACGCCGAGGACGACGACACGCTCGCCCCGCAGGAGACCGCCTGCGACCTGATCCTGATGCATCCGGGCCTGCGCATGGGCGTGCTGCGCGGGGCGCCGGTGGAGCATCCAAAGCATCAGGGCAGGCGCATTTTCTCGGCCGGCATCAACCTCACACGGATCTACGCCGGCAGGCAAAGCTACCTGTTCTACCTCACGCGCGACATGGGCCTGTTGAACAAGATGTTCCGCGGCCTCGCCGCGACCGATCGGGCCGGCAGGCTGGAGCTGCGCCCGGAAGAGCCCGAGCAGACGCTGGAAAAACCCTGGCTCGCGGTGGTCGACGGCTTCGCCATCGGCGGCGGCTGCCAGCTGCTGCTGGTGATGGATTACGTGATCGCGGAATCCGGCGCCTATTTCAACCTGCCGGCGCGCAAGGAAGGCATCATTCCCGGCTGCGCCAACCTGCGCCTGCCCCGCTTCATGGGCGAGCGCATGGCGCGCGAGGCGATCATGTTCGACAAGACTTTCCGCGTCGACGACGCCGAGGCGCGTACGTTGGTAAACGACGTGTTTCCGCGCGAGCGTCTGGATGCGGCGGTGGAAGCCTGCGTCGCCAACGCCGTCGGCTCGGGCATGGTCAGCGCCGGCGGAAACCGCAAAGCGATCCGGATTCAGACCGAGCCGCTGGACACCTTTCGCGCCTACATGGCGACCTACGCCTACGAACAGGCGTTTTGCCACTTGAGCGAACAGCTCGTGCATAACCTCGAGCGTCACTGGAACGCGAAGGAACGCAAGCTTTGAGTTCCATGGCACTGGCTTGGAGGACGCTCTTGCGGGACCAGGCTCGCTGCCGCAATTCCACGCTCATTGGACCAAGGGGAAATTCATGAGACGGATCATCGTTATCGTCACCGTCGTTGCGCTCGCCGGCTGCGGCGTCGAAACCGCGAGCACCGCAGCGACTGCGGCCGCCGTCAAGAAACAGGAAGTCGAGCAGGGCAAGAAGACCATGGAGCAGATGCAGCAGAACATCGGCAAGGCGATGGAACAGACGCAGCAAAGCGCAGAGCGCGCCGACGAAGCTGCAAAATAGCCGCGCGTCCACGCGCGGCGCATGTTCGCCGTTGCGCAAACCCCGGCTGGCCGGCGCTTGCGCAAACTTTGATGTACCACAAATCCATGGCACGTCGCCGCTGTTAAGATAAGCCTGTCCTTTTACTGCAAGGCCTCGCCATGAGCTTCCCCACGCAAATTCTTCCCGATCATCACCGTCATTGCGACGATCTTTTCGTCGCCGCCGAGGATGCCGCGCTGCGCGGCGACTGGGCTGCGGCCGCGCCTGCATTCGAGCATTTCAACGCGCAGATGATCGCCCACTTCGACGCCGAGGAAAGCCTGCTGTTCCCGGCGTTTGAAGCCGCCACCGGCATGCGCGCGGGCCCGACGCAGATGATGCGCCACGAACACGACCAGATGCGCGGTTTGCTCGCGCAGCTCGCCACTGCCTGCGATGCGCGAGACAGCCAGGAATATGGCGGCGCTGCCGAGACGCTGCTGATGCTGATGCAGCAGCACAACATGAAGGAAGAGAACATTCTCTATCCGATGTGCGACCAGTCCCTGGGCGACGACGCGCAGCGCCTGGGCGCGAAGATCGACGCCATGCTCGAGAAAGGGCATGCCTGAGCCGCGCCTGATCGACGGCCGCGGCATGGAGCCGCCGGAGCCGCTGGAACTCGCGGTGGCTGAACTGGCGACACTCCCTCCCGACGGGGAACTGGTGATGCTGCTGCATTGCGAGCCGCTGCCGCTGTACGCGATCCTCGAGCGCAACGGTTACCGCTACCGCGCCGAGCGTCTGGCCGACGGCAGCAACGAGATTCATATTCAAAAAGACTAAGGGGCCATTTCAGAATTGCCGAAATGGCCTCTGACTTAGGGGAGTTTGAGGGGATGTATCCCCTCATTTTGTAATAGAACCTGAATGCAGCCCACCCTGTCGTTCGAACAGGCGCCGCCGATATCGGTGCCTTACCGGTTTTTTCTGACAGCGCCCCTGTTCGGCGTGGTGGCCGGGCTGATCCTGGCCGGGTTCGGGCCGGCGGCGTTTGAGTCGCGCTGGTCGCACGGCGCCCTGGCGATGACTCATCTGATCGTGGTCGACTTCATGCTGCAGGCGATGTGCGGTTCGCTGCTGCAATTCGTGGCGGTGGTGGCCGGCGCCAACATCTGGCGGCCGCGCCTGGTCGCGACGCTGGTGCACCCGCTGATCACCGCCGGCGCGGTCTTCCTCGCCACCGCTTTCCTGCTGGAAGCGCAACTCTTGTTCCTGCTGGCCGCGCTGTCGTTTGCCCTGGCCATGGGCCTGTTCCTGACCGTCATGGCGGTCGCGCTGCTGCGCACGCCGGCACGCGGCATGCCGATCCACGTGCTGCGCCTGGCGGTGCTCGGGCTGCTGGTGACGGTCGTGCTGGGCGTGGTCCTCGCCGGCACCCTCGGCATGCAGGAAAGCCTGCAGTCGGTCTGGTCGCTGCTTACGCTGGTCAATGTGCATGTCGCCTGGGGGCTGGGCGGCTGGGCGCTGATGCTGGTGATCGGCGTCTCCTATCTGGTAGTGCCGATGTTTCAACTCACGCCGGCCTATCCGGTCTGGCTGACGCGCTTCCTGCCGGCAGCTTTGTTCCTGGTGCTGTGCCTGTGGTCGCTGCAACTTTTGCCGGGCGTGGGCGAAGCGCAGTCCTGGCAATCCGGCGTGGTGCTGGCGGGGATGTTGCTGGCGGGACTGTATGCGGTCGCAACCCTCTGGCTGCAATCGCGCCGGCGGCGGCGCCAGGCCGATGTCACGCTCGTCTTCTGGCGTGGCGCCATGCTGTCATTGCTCGGACTGTCCGCCTCCTGGCTGGTATTCGTAGCCGTGCCGCAACTGGGCGGCCATGCGCGCGCGCCACTGTGGCTGGGCGTGCTTGCCCTGCCCGGAGTGTTTCTGTCGGTGATCATCGGCATGCTGTACAAGATCATGCCCTTCCTCAACTGGCTGCACCTGCAGCAGCAGGGCGGAACGGTGATGACCCAGCCCAACATGAAGCAGATGATTCCGGAACGCATGATGCGTGGCCAGATGCGGCTGCATTTCGCAGCGCTGGGGTTGCTGCTCGCGGCGGTGCTATGGCCGCCGTTGGCGCTGCCGGCCGGTCTGGCGTTCAGCGCCTCCTGCCTCTGGCTGGAATGGAACCTGATAGGCACCGCGCGCTTGTATGTGCGCTACCGCGACAAGATCCGCGCCGCCGCTGCCGCCGGCGCGGTGCAATCGGACCTGTCTTCGTACAATACGAGGGGATAACTCCCCTCGTGCTCCCCTAAGTCGGACCGCAGCAAAATGTCTTTTGCTGCGGATTCCTGGAAAAGAATCACCTGCCCGATCGCCTCGCCGTTGGCCGGACGGTCGACCGGCAACCGCCCCATTCGGTAGTGTGCGATCAAGCCTTTTCCGGAAGCGCCCGCATCACCTTCTGCCAGGCCTTTTCCGCCCCGGTGCCCGTTGCCGCGAACACCGCCGCGAGATGTTTCACCTGCGTACCGGTCAATTGGGATTCGAGCCTTGTCCCTTCGCCGGTCAGGCTCAACTGCTTGTAGCGGCGGTCGTGCGTCGCCGAGCGCATCGTCACCAGTTTCATTTCGATCAATTGCCGCAGCGGCGCGTTGAGGGCCTGCTTGCTCACGGCGAGAATGCGCAACAGGTCGTTGACCACGATGTCCGGATTGCGCCCGACGAAGTAGAGGATACGGTGATGCACGCGCCCCAGTCCGCGCTGGCCGAGGATGTGGTCGGGGCGGGCGGTGAAGGCGCGATAGGCGAAATAGAACATTTCGACGGATGTCTTGAGCTCGGCCTCGCGTTCTGGGTCAATCATCTTGACATGTTAATCCGGGATCGGTAACCTGTCCAAAGGTCAACAACATTGACATTGTTGCATGCTCATCGAAACCGGCCTGTCACAGCGCGTGCGCAACCTGCATGCCTCGCCGATCCGCGAAATCCTGGCGGTGATCGAGCGGGCGGGGATGATTTCCTTTGCCGGTGGACTGCCCTCCGCGGACACCTTCCCGACGCTCGACCTGGGGCAAGTGCCGGCGCGCTGGCTGCAATACGGTCCGACCGAGGGTGAGCCGGCCCTGCGCCAGCGGATCGCCGAAGAAATCGGCGCGCTCGGCCTGGCCTGCGCGCCGGAGCAGGTATTGATCCTGTCGGGTTCGCAGCAGGGCATCGACCTGGTCGCCAAGCTGTTCATCGATCCCGGCACCCCGATCGCGGTGGAGTCGCCCACCTATCTGGCCGCATTGCAGGTGTTCCGCTTCCAGGGAGCGCGCTTCATTGTGCTCGATCCGAAACAGGCCGTGCCGTGGCCGTCCGCGGAGACGCGCCCGGCGTTTGCCTACGTCATACCGACTTTCCAGAACCCGACCGGGCGTTGCTATTCCGCCGCAGAACGCGATGCCCTCGCCAGGGCCTGCGACGACCATGGCGTCGCCGTGTTCGAGGACGACCCGTATCGGGACCTGGCCTACGATCCCTGCGAGCGGACTCCCGTTTGCGCCCGGCTCAAGCGCGCGCTCTGGATCTACCAGGGCTCATTTTCCAAAAGCCTGGCGCCCGGCCTGCGCCTGGGGTTCCTCGCGGCCTCTCCTGAACTCATGCCTTACCTTATCCGTCTGAAACAGGCCGCCGATTTGCACAGCAACCGCATCAGCCAGTGGATCGTCTTGAATCAACTGTCCGATCCGGCGCGGGAAGCGCGTTTGACCAGCATCGTCGATGGCTATCGCCGCAAGCGCGATGCGTTTGCGCATTCACTCACACGCCATCTGGGAAATCTCGCCAGCTGGGACACGCCGCCCGGCGGGCTATTTTTCTGGCTCAAGCTCAAACGGGCATCGGATACGCGGGCCCTGCTGGCTAAAGCCATTGAACGCGGCGTCGCCTTCATGCCTGGGGAACCCTTCCACCCGGAAATGCCGGAATGCAGCGGAACACTGCGGCTCAATTTCAGCCACGCCAGCGTGGCGGATGCGGACCGGGGTCTGGCGATTCTGGCGGAGGTGCTAACCCAGGCAGGGCCTGGGTAGAGCGCGCATACACTCGCCCGGCGACGCCTGGCTGGCTCGCATTTTCGCGCTCCTAGAAAAGAATCACCTGCCTGATCGCCTCGCCGTTGGCCAGGCGGTCGAAGCCGAGATTGATCTCGTCGAGCTTGATTCGATGCGTCACCAGCTTGTCGATCGGCAGCCGCCCGGCGAAATACAGCTCGATGTAGCGCGGCAGATCGCGCTGCGGCACGGCGGAGCCGAGGAAGCTGCCCTTGAGCGTGCGTTCCTCGACCACCAGGTTAGTCGCCGGCAGGTTGAAAGTGTGAGTCGGATGCGTCAGGCTGACCGTCACCGTGGTGCCGCCGGGCCGGGTGATTTTGTAAGCGGTCTCCAGCGCGGCCACCGCGCTCGCCGCCTCGATCGCGACATCCACGCCATTCTTGGTCGCCGCCTTGACCTTCGCCACCAGGTCCGGATCGTCGGCGCGAAAGGTGTGCGTGGCGCCGAGCGCGCGCGCGAACTCCAGTTTCGCATCGAGCTTGTCGATGGCGACGATCTGGCGCGCGCCCGCCGCCAGCGCGCCCAGCAGCGCCGACAAACCGACGCCTCCCAGGCCCACGATGGCGGCCGAGCTTCCCAGCTTCATCTGCGCGCAGTTGATGGCGGCGCCGACGCCGGTGAGCACGGCGCAGCCGAACAGTGCGCCGATGTCCAGCGGCAGCTCGGGGTCGATTTTGACGAGGGACCCGCGCGCCAGCACGGCATATTCGGCAAAGCAGGAAACGCCGGCCTGATGGTTGAGCAGGCTCTTGTCCATACGGTGCACGCGGCGGTGGCCGCCGAGGAGCGTGCCGGCGGCGCCGGCGGCAAAACCCGGTTCGCACAGCGCCGGCCGGCCCTCCCTGCAGGGCAAGCAGTGGCCGCAATTGGGCGCGAACACCAGCGCCACATGGTCGCCGCGCTCCAAACCCACGACGCCGGGCCCGAGCTCTTCGACGACGCCGGACGCTTCGTGGCCCAGCACCATCGGCATCACCCGCGGCCGGTCGCCGTTGATGACGGAGAGATCCGAATGGCACAGCCCGGCAGCGGCCATTTTCACCAGCACCTCGCCCGGGCCGGGGGCGTCCAGTTCGATCGTCTCGATGCTGATCGGCTTGGTCTTTGCGTAGGGTTGCGGTATTTGCATCTGGTTGAGCACTGCGGCGCGGATTTTCATGCGGGTCTCCACTGGTGGATAAGTAATTGCTTTGTCGCGCAAACATAACACAGCGGCCGCCGATCCGGGTCTGCCTTGTCGCACCGCCGATCTGCCGAGGAAGAAGACTTGGTACTTCAATCCTAGGAGGCTATCATTTCGCTACCAGTTGTATACTTTCGACGATGCCATGCCAAGCCTGTTGATCAAAGACTTCCCACCGGAACTGCACTGCAGGCTTAAACAAGAAGCCGCGCGCTATCATCGCTCCATGACGCAGCAAGCCTTGGCGTTGCTGGAACAGGCATTGGCCGCCCCTGCAAAGGGTGCCGCCGAGCTGCTGCCAGATCCGCTCAAACCGGTAAAGCCGGTCACACGCGGCGATGCTGTCGCGGTCATCCGCAAGAGCCGCGATTCGGACAAAACAAGCCTAGAGTGAAGGTGCATGGGGCGCGGCTCACGTAGGCCAAAATCCCGAAATGGCCGACACGGCAGAAGAAATCGAGGGAGAACGCAGGCTGCTCTATGTCGCGATGACGCGGGGACGACGGCCTCGTGCTGATGCAGCCTCTGCGCATTTACGCGCGCGCAAGGCTACGGCGGGGAGCGCAGCGTGTATGCTCCGCACAGCCGCCGCATCGCGGAGTCTGATCTGGAGCTTTTCGAACTGGCCGGCGTGCCGCAGCGGCAAATGCGGGCGGACGCGACTATGCCCTTTGCGGCGATGAACGTGACTTCAAGGCCCGCACGCGCGAGATGTGGCGCTGAGCCAAGGCCTATTTACTGCGACAGGTGGCGTAGCAGCAGCTCCAGCGCCGCCGCGGTGAACGCGCGCATGTTCGCCACCCGGTCGGTGTCGCCGGTTTCGAGGGTGATCACCTCCTCCGCCATTCCTGCGATCGCGATGCAGCTGTGGCCCGCGCTGTCGCCATAAGGGTTCCCGGTCGGGCCGGCGGCGCCGGTTTCGGCCAGACCCCAGCTCGCGCCAAAGCGCTGGCTCGCGCTGCGCGCGAGCAGCAGCGCATAAGGCTCGGACGCCGAGCGCATGCCCGCTACCGCCTCGCGCGGTAGATCCATGAGCAGCTCGCGCGCTTTGCGCGTGTACACCACGGCCCCGCCGAGAAAATAGGCCGAGGCTCCGGGAACCGCGAGCAGCGCGGCCGAGAGCAGACCGCCGGCCGACGACTCCGCCACCGCGATGGTCTCGCGCCGTGCCTTGAGCAGCAGCGCCACCTGTTCGGCCAGCGGCAGCAGGGTCTGCATCGCTCAGTTCCCGGCCAACTTGAATTGGAGATGCCGCTGCACCGCCGGCCATTCATGCGCGACGATGGAAAACACGACGGTATCGCGCAGGCTGCCGTCTGCGTAGTGCTGGTGGCTGCGCAAAATGCCGTCCTGCTTCGCCCCCAGGCGCTCGATCGCGCGGCGGCTGGCGTGGTTGAAAAAGCCGGTGCGGAATTCGACCGCAATGCAAGCCAGGGTCTCGAACGCATGGCTGAGCAGCAGCAGCTTGCATTCGGTATTGAGCGGCGTGCGCTGCACCGACTTGGCGTACCAGGTGGAGCCGATTTCGACGCGCCGATTTTTCGCGTCGATGTTCATGTAAGTCGTCATGCCGGCGATCCTGCCGCTCGCCAGGCCGCGCACCGCGAACGGCAGCATCGACCCAGCTTTTTGCAGGGCTAGCCTGCGCTCGATTTCGGCGCGCATGCCTTCGGGCGACGGAATCGTCGTGTACCAAAGCTTCCACAATTCGCCGTCGCGCACGGCTTCGGCCAGTCCGTCCTGATGCTCGCAAGAAAGCGGTTCGAGCGCCGCGTGGCGGCCGCTGAGGGTGATGGATTCGGTGAATGCAGTCATGGTGATTTCTTCAAGTTGGAGCCTATTACAAAACGAGGGGAAATCCCCTACGGGGACTTCCTTCGGTCGTCTCCCCTCGTGCTCCCCTAAGTCAGCGGCCATTTCTGGAAATGGCCTCTAAGTTATTCTCGCGCTCGGCGCCGACACGCGAGGCTGGGCAGCGATGCTATTCTACATGGCCGCATGCCGCGGACTGAGAGGGGAAATACATGAACCGGCAGGACATCCACGCCGCCGCCGCCATCCTGTGGCAGCACTGGCAGCAATCCACCCGCCTGGACGAGTTGCCGGCGCAATGCCGGCCGATCAGCCGCGCAGAGGGTTACGCGATCCAGGCCGAAGTTGCGCAGCTGTCCGGCCAGCGCGTCGTCGGCTGGAAGATCGCCGCGACCAGCAAGGCCGGGCAGCAGCACATCCAGGTGGATGGTCCGATCGCTGGCTGCCTGCTCGCGGCGCGCGCGCGGGAAAGCGGCGCGCGCATAGCGCTCGCCGGCAACAACATGAAAGTCGCCGAAGCCGAATTCGCCTTTCGCATGGGCGCCGACTTGCCCAAGCGTGCCTCGAGCTATGGCGTCGACGAAGTGCTGGCCGCCGTCGCCACGCTGCATCCCGCAATCGAAGTGCCGGACTCGCGCTACCAGGACTTCACCCACGTCGGCGCGGCGCAATTGATCGCGGACGTCGCCTGCGCCTGCTGGTTCGTGATCGGGCCCGAGGTGCGCGCCGACTGGCGTGCGCTCGACCTGGTGCAGCACAACGTCGCGGCCTATCGCAACGGCATGTTCGCCGGGCAGGGCGCAGGCGCGAATGTGCTGGGCGACCCGCGAGTCGCGCTCGCCTGGATCGCGAACGAGTTGTGCACATATGGCGAGGGCCTGCGCGCCGGCGAGGTGGTGATCACCGGCACCTGCCTGACGCCGGTGCCGGTCACCGCAGGGGACAGCGTCAAGATGGATTTCGGCGAGTTCGGCGCGCTCGAAGCTGGGTTCGCCTGAGCGCGCCTGATGCCCGGAAATCCGCGTCCCGATTGATTCTACAGCCAATCTCCTCGGGAACAATCCGACGCGCCGGGCAGCGTCGTCAGCCCTGTGGTATTGCTGGACAAGAACTGCCGTAGCGTGGAAAATCAATCCGAGTGGCGCGCAAAGGATCTTCAGCCCGCAGGGCTTGAAGCATGTCAAGACACCGAAAGCAATCATAGAGTATTGGGAGCCCAAAGTGGCCAGCGCGGAACAGATCAAGGCCCTCGTAAAGTCGTACATCAGTCGCGACGACGTACACTTTTACTCGATCGCAATGCAAGTGGCTGCGCACGAGGCCAAGTTAGGACATGGAAAGCTTGCCGAGGAGTTGCGCGACATGATTGACGCGGCAAAGCTTAGGCTCGAATCCGGTGATCCGGGCAAGGTCGTCCAGCTTGCCAAGCCACGGGGCGAACTTGCCGGAGTACTCAAGGTCACCTACCCTCACAACCGTCTTGCCGATATGGTCCTGGATGATAAGGTATCGGCGCAGCTGCAGAGAATCATCAAAGAGCAGTTTCTCTTCGCAAGGATTCGCGAACACGGCTTGTCACCGCGTCGAAAGATTTTGCTCGTCGGTCCCCCGGGAACGGGAAAGACTATGACGGCATCCGCCCTTGCCGGCGAATTGGGTATTCCCTTATTCCTCGTCCGGCTCGATGCCTTGATTACGAAGTTCATGGGGGAAACGGCCGCCAAGCTGCGTCAGGTTTTCGATTCGATCGCCGAAGTGCGCGGCGTTTACTTTTTCGATGAGTTTGATGCAATTGGTTCCCAACGCAGTCTGCCGAACGACGTGGGAGAAATTCGCCGCGTCCTAAACAGCTTCCTTCAGATGATTGAGCAGGATCATTCCCACAGTTTGATCATTGCGGCAACGAATCACCCAGAGGTGCTCGATTCCGCCTTGTACCGGCGCTTTGACGATGTTATCGAGTATCGCCTCCCGCAACCCGCGCAAATTGCCGATGTAATCCGGGTGCGCTCGGGCCAGTTTTTGCCGAAGCGATTCGCCCTAAAGCGGGTGGTCGCGGAGGCAACTGGACTAAGCTATGCGGAAATCTGCCGAGCCGTGGACGAGGCGATCAAGGAGGCCATCATGCACGACAATGGCTCGTTGGAGGAGGCAAACCTAAGTCGGATGCTTGACGAGCGACGACTTATAAGCCAGCGGATGTCGGGTGACAATAGTAAGGCAACGCTGGGCGATGCCGGATCAAGTAGGCGATAAGCGCCCCCATTTCTTTCTGGCGGGCACCTCAGAGGCAAGGCCGTTCACCGCGCACTCGCCCGGAGGCGGTGGCTCCAAAGCTGCGCCGGATCTCCCCAGGGCGCAGCATGGCGCTGAGCTACGCGCGCAGCTTCAAGAACTCAAGCCCGTGGCTGGAGCGACAGCCACTCGCCAAAGGGAGCAGGGGATCGAAAGTGGCCTGGGGCTACAAATCCAGTTTATCAGCCAGCCCGAGATCGAGCTCGCGTTTGAGAGCTTGGAAAACAGAACCGAGCAGATAGAACTGCTGAGTTTGCGCAGGGAAGGCGATTACACTTACGCCAACGTCTTTGTGCCCGATGGAAAGCTCGTGCACTTCGAGAAGTACGTTGTTGAATACCTCCAGGAGAAAAAGGACAAGAACGGAAAAGCTCGCGACCATAAAGCGTTGCTGAATACGATCTCGTCCATCCGGGCGGCCGAGATTCGCGCATTGTGGACGGACGACGCGGAACTCTTTCCAGAGGACCCAACCGACCAGTTCTGGTGGGAGGTTTGGCTGCCCGTTCGCGGAAAGCGCGAACTGGTGGTGGCTGACTTCCGCAAACTCGCAACGCTAGCGGAATGCCAGGTCAGCGAGAGCCAGGCAAATTTCCCCGAACGCACGGTAGTGCTCATGTATGGCTCGCAACAGAAATTATCCCAGTCGGCGATGATCCTGAACTGTGTCGCTGAACTGCGCCGCGCCAAAGACACCGCCGAGTTCTTCGATGGGATGCCACGACCGGAGCAGCAAGCGTGGCTGGATAATATGCTGGGCCGTCTCACCGTCGGTGGCGATAGTGACGAGACTCCTCGTGTTTGTTTGCTCGATTCCGGGGTCAATCGCGGTCACCCATTGCTCGGTCCGTTGATGGAACCCGCCGACCTGCATACCGTGAAGCCGGCGTGGGGTGTGGAGGACCAAGCCAATCATGGCACAGGGCTGGCTGGTTTGGCAGCGTACGGTGACTTGACCGATCCGCTTGGTTCGGCCGATCCGGTTCGGGTAATGCATCGACTGGAGTCGGTCAAACTTGTGCCTAGCGATGGCGCCAATGACGGAGACGCGAAGCACCACGCTTACCTGTTCGCCGAGGCGGTTAGTCGACCTGAAATCGCCGCACCAAAGCGATCCCGTGTCTATACATCAGCGGTCACGGCGTCCGACTACCGTGACCGAGGACGCCCTTCATCTTGGTCGTCAGCGGTAGATCGCCTTGCGGCGGACGCAGATGGGCTTGGGCAGTTCCCAAGGCTATTTGTTCTCTCTGCGGGAAACACCAGTGGACACGACGCGTGGGTCAACTATCCGGACAGCCTGTCAACTAATCTGATACATGACCCTGGGCAAGCTTGGAACGCGCTAACCGTTGGTGCTTTTACGAATAAGATCGATATCACTGAAGCAGATGCACAACACTATCAGCCCATCGCAGCAGTAGGCGCATTGAGTCCTCATACGACAACGTCTGCCACTTGGGATCGAGCCTGGCCGCTCAAGCCTGATGTGGTATTGGAAGGCGGAAATGTGGGAAAGGATGATGTTGGCGCAATAGGCATCAGCAGCCTCGATCTGCTGACGACACACTATCAGCCAATCCAGAGACTCTTCACCACGACAAACGCTACCAGCGCCGCGTCGGCTCTCTGTGCGCGCATGGCGGTGCAACTGATGGCGGCTTACCCTGCGCTCCGACCGGAAACAATCCGTGCGCTGGTCGTACATTCTGCTGATTGGACGGACGCGATGCGGCAGATGTACCTGCCTAATGCCAAGGCTCCTGCCAAAAATGACTTCATTTGGCTCATCCGTCATTGCGGATGGGGTGTTCCCGATCTAGAGCGAGCTATTTGGAGCGCAGGCAATTCATTGACGTTGATGGTCGAAGACCTAGTACATCCGTACAAGAAGGTGGCGGGTGAAGGAGTGAAGAGTCGCGACATGAATCTTCACGCATTGCCATGGCCCAAAGATGAGCTTGAAATGCTTCAGGACGCCAAGGTGCAAATGCGGGTGACGCTCTCGTACTTTATCGAACCCAATCCGTCTGCGCGCGGCACAGCGTCGAAGTTTCACTACCCGTCGCATCGGCTTCGCTTTGACGTTCGGCGGCCCCTCGAATCAACGTCAGATTTTATCGCCCGCATCAACGCCGCCGCAGCGCAGGGCGACGAAGGCGAACAAGCCAACCCGAAAGACCCGGCTTGGTGCTTGGGCGAGAAGCTCAGAAATCGCGGCTCATTGCATCAAGATATCTGGGAAGGTACCGCTGCAGACCTCGCCAGTCGTGGATTCCTTGCGGTGTATCCTGCGATGGGCTGGTGGCGTACTCGGTCGGCGTTGGAGCGGTATGACTTGCCCGCGCGCTACAGTTTGATCGTGTCAATTCACACCGAGCAGACAGAAATCGACCTCTATACTGCTATTGAGCAGCAGATCGCTGTGCCGGTAGTCGTGGGAACTTGATCGTTCTCCCGACGATCGCGCCATTGTCTTAAACAAAAACCGCTGCGGATAGGTGGAACCTTGCCGCCAGCTTTTTCGCCAGCGCTTTGCTGATTTCGCGGCGCCCGGACAGGATGTCACTGATCGTGCCCTGTGAGACGATCCCGGCAAGGTCGGTCTGCCTGAGGCCGTATTCCGTCATCAGGTAGCGCAGCACCTCGCGTGGTTCGGCCTCCGGCATGGACGCTTGGCGCTTTTCGTATGCCTGGATCGGTTCGCCGAGCGCTTCGACCAGGCCGGCCAGGGGGTGCATCTGGTTCGCGCCGCCGGCATCCAGCAGTTGATTCAAATGCTCGACCGCTGCGTCGTAGCCGGTTTTGTTCGTGATGGGCTTGAGCGGTACCAGTTCGCACAGCGCCTTGTAGCGTTTGGCGATGCTGTCAATCTCAATCGGCCTCACAACGCCCTCCAGTCGTCCTAACCGGCGGGGGCCAAACCCCGCGTCCTTATTGACTCCAGCCGGTCTTGTCTCTTGCATCTTAACCCTTCACACAAGCATGCGTACAGATTTGCCTGGCCCAAGCGCACGACCCAGAACAACGATTCGTGATTGCCGAACCGGTCCAGTTGCGCTACGCTGCACGCATCGGGGCGAGGCAGATCCCCGATGGCTCCCCGCCCAGACGGTGTCCCGTCCAAATCTGCCGCTCTAGCCTAGGAGCGGACCTTGGACACCATATCGATTCATGTCAACCGCCTGCTGATCGCGAAGGGCCTGCGCGCGTTCGGCGACGGCTACGTGAGCCTGCTGCTGCCGCTGTATCTGCTGGAACTCGGCTACAGCCCGCTGCACGTGGGCATCATTGCGACCACCACCCTCATCGGCTCCGGCCTGCTCACCCTCGCGGTCGGGCTGCATGCCTGGCGCTATCACTACCGCAGTCTGCTGCTGGCCGCATCGCTGCTGATGGCGCTCACCGGTTTCGGATTCGCGCTGGTCACCGACTTCTGGCCGCTGCTGCTGGTCGCGCTGGTGGGAACGCTCAATCCCTCCAGCGGAGATGTGAGCGTGTTCATGCCCCTGGAGCATGCCGTGCTCGCGCGCGTGGTGAGCGACCGGCAGCGCACCGCGACGTTTGCGCGCTACAGCCTCGTGGGCTCGCTGCTCGCCGCCGCCGGATCGCTCGCGGCGGCGTTTCCCGCGACCATCGTCAGCGCAAGCGGCATGTCTTCGGTGCATGCCATCCAGGCGATGTTCCTGCTGTATGCGCTGATCGCCTGCGCCTCCGGCCTGGTCTATCGCGGCCTGCCCAAGGCGCTGGGGACGGAGGTGCGGCAACCGACGGCGCCGCTGCAGCAATCGAAAAAAAGGGTGTACACGCTGGCCGCGCTGTTCAGTCTCGATGCGTTCGCGGGCGGCTTCGTGGTGCAGTCGATGGTGGCGCTGTGGCTGTATCAGCGCTTCGAACTGTCGCTGGCGGCGGCGGGCGTGGTGTTCTTCTGGACCGGCGTGCTGACTGCGGCCTCCTATCTCGTTGCCGTGCGCGTCGCCGGCCGTTTCGGGCTGGTGAATACCATGGTGTTCACGCACATCCCGTCGAGCGTGTGCCTGCTCCTGCTGCCGTTCGCGCCCGACCTCGGTTGGGCGATCGCGCTGCTGTTCCTGAGGAGCGCGCTGTCGCAGATGGACGTGCCGACGCGGAGCTCCTACGTGATGGCGATCGTGACACCGGCGGAACGGCCGGCCGCCGCGAGCATCACCTCGGTTCCGCGCAGCCTCGCCGCGGCAATGAGCCCGTTTCTCGCAGGCTACATGCTGGGCCTTTCGACCTTCGGCTGGCCGCTGGTGGTGGCGGGTGGCGTGAAGATCGTCTACGACCTGCTGCTGCTCGCGCTGTTCAGAAAAACACGGCCGCCGGAAGAAGAAAACCGGCGTTACTAAAGTCTGGAACTCCGCGGACCCACTGGCTCGTTTGCCAGTTATGGCTCTGGCAGTTCAGCTCTTCGCGCACGCCCTCGGCTGCAGCAAGGCGACGCGGTCCTGCGCCAGCCGATCGGCAAGATGCTGCGGCGCATGTCTTAATTCGTGGAGCGCCCGGGAACTGCTCGCCCAACTCAGGCGCGTTGCGGTCCGGGCTTGCCGTCCTCGACGACGAAGCGCGCCAGCACGCTCGCTTTGGAGTCTTGCCGCTTCACCGTATCGAGCGCGATCAGGTCGGCGCTGAACGTGCCGCCGCCAACGGTGGCGCGCACGTAGCCGCGGTGCTCGCTGCGCGCGAGTTTGATGTGCGGATTCTCCGGCAGCAGAGCGTCCACGCTTTTTTGCGAGGGACCCTGCGAGCTGATCGAGGTACCGCAGAATTCGCTCGCCACCACGGGCGATTTTTCGTCGTCGAAGTCCGGCTTCAGGTCGGCGACATAATGCATGTGCACATCGCCGCCGATCACCACCGGATTGGCAAGCCTGCGCGGCGCCATCGACTCGAGCAGGCGTTTGCGCGCCGCCGGGTAGCCGTTCCAGCCGTCGGTCCAGAAGCGCTGCCCCTCGCCGACCCGGTGATCGAGCTGCGCCATCAGCGTCTGCTGCGCGAGGATGTTCCACTGCGCGCGCGAAGCGGCGAAGCCGCGCTCGAGCCAGGCCTCCTGTTTCGCGCCGAGCAGCGAGCGCGACGCATCGCGGAGTTCCTTGCACATCTCCGGATCGACCACGTTCGAGCCTCCCGGCTTCTTCGGGCAGACCTGGTAGTCGCGGTACTGCCGGTCGTCGACGATGTGGAATTGCGCGAGCCTGCCCCAGGCAATATCGGTGTAGATGCGCATGTTCGGGCCGTCGGGCCGCATGTCGGAGGGCAGGGGCATGTGCTCGTAGTACGCCTTGTACGCGTTCGCCCGCCGCGCGAGGAACTGCGCGGCGGGCATGCCATCTTCGGGGCGGTCGTTGGCGTAATCGTTGTCCACCTCGTGATCGTCCCAGGTGAATATCCACGGATACGCCTGGTGCGCGGCTTGCAGGTCCGGATCGCTCTTGTACAGCGCATGGCGCGCGCGGTAGTCCTCGAGCGTATAGGCCTCGGTGCGGTTGTGCTTGCGCACGTGCTCGCGCCCCCAGGACGATTCGTAGATGTAATCGCCGAGAAACACCACCAGGTCGAGGTCGTCGCCCAGCATGTGCCGGTAGGCGCTGTACCAGCCCTGCTCGTATTGCTGGCAGGAAGCGAAGGCAAAGCGCAGGCGCGCGGGGTTGGCGTCGGCGCCGGGCGCGGTGCGCATGCGCCCGACCGGGCTCGCCGCGCCGCCGGCGATGAAACGGTACCAGTACCAGCGGTCCGCTTCGAGGCCGACTGGCTCGACGTGTACCGCATGCGCCCATTCAGGCGCGGCGTCGACGCAACCTGAGGCCGCGATCGATGCAAATCGCTCGTCGCGCGCCACTTCCCAGCGCACCGGGATCGCCACGGGATCAATCCCGCCGTTTGCCTGCGCGATGTCGGACGCGAGCCGCGTCCAGATTACCGCGCCGTCGGGCCGAGGATAGCCCGAGGCTACGCCCAGCCGGAACGGATCATCGGCAAAGCGCACCGGCTGCTGCGCGCGCAGCGCAGGTGACACGCACGCCGCGCCCACGGCGGCGAGCGCTCGCAGGAACTTTCGGCGTGAACAATCCTGCATCACATGAGCCTCGCTATCGAACTTTGCGCACCGTCAGACCGCATTGTCCAGCATGGGAATGGTTCTTGTTGGCTTTGCGGCGTCTGCTGGTATACGCTAGACTTTTCCGCTCGCGACCGGCTGAAAGTATTTCGCACGGACACGGACGGCGCAGTGTAGTACGAAGAGGGGGGTTCTTTCCTAAAGGAGGAAAACATGAACGTTATCTGTGTGACGCGTGCGGGTTTGTCTGCCGCTGCTGCATTCGCCGCTTTGACATTCGCTGCATCACCCGCTGTTGCCCAGGCGAAGAAGGACGCAACGCCGGCCGCCAAGCCCGCGGCCCCGGCCGCCGCACCGGCGGCGCCGGCGAAGGAGGAGGAACCGTTCTGGGCGGTGGGCAGGCCCAAGGGCGATGCCACCAAGAGCATGGCGCCGGTTCCCGCGTTTCCGATCCCGACCACGGCGGACAAGTTGCCGATCGCAAAAATAAAGCTGCCGCCCGGCTTCAAGGCGGAGGTCTGGGCAAGCGGTATTCTCGATGCGCGCGGCCTGCGGCAGGGCGACAAGGGCACGGTGTTCGTGAGTTCGCTGTTCGTCGCCGGCAAGATCTACGCGGTGACGGACAAGGGCGGCAAACGCGAGGTCAAGACTATCGCCGAGAAGCTGATGCTGCCGAACGGCATCGAGTTCCACAAGGGCGCGCTCTACGTCGCCACGCCCAAGGACATCACGCGTTACGACGATATCGAGGCCAAGCTCGACAATCCGCCCAAGCCGGTGACGGTCTATGACAAGCTGCCCGGAGACGTGCCGCACGGCTGGAAGTTCATCAAGATCGGGCCCGACGGCAAGCTCTATGTGCCGGTCGGCGCGCCGTGCAACATCTGCGAGCCGCCGGCTACGCATGCGCAGATCTTCCGCATGAACCTGGACGGCACGGGCGTGGAGTCGGTGGTGAAGGGCATGCGCAATACCGTCGGCTTCGACTTCCATCCCAAGACGGGCGAACTCTGGTTCGGCGACAACCAGCGCGACTGGCTCGCGGAGGACATGCCGATCGACGAGCTGAACCGTGTTACCAAGACCGGCCAGCACTTCGGCTTTCCGTTCTGCCATTCGGGCATGATGACCGATCCGCAGTTCGGCTGGGGCAAGGACTGCAAGGACTACGTCAAGCCCGCGCTGCTGATCGGAGCGCACGCGGCGCCGCTCGGCATGCGCTTCTACACCGGCAAGATGTTCCCGGCGAAGTACCATAACGCGATCTTCCTCACCCGTCACGGCCCGTGGAACCGCACGCAAAAGTATGCCGCGGACGTGGTCGCGGTATTCATCGACGCCAAGGGCAATGCGAAAATGGAGCCGTTTTTGACCGGCCTGGTGGAGAACAACGGCTATCTTGGCCGTCCGGCGGACGTGCTGGTGATGAAAGATGGTTCGCTGCTCGTCTCCGACGATCATAACGGCGCGATTTACCGCGTCAGCTATGGCAAGTGAGGCAGCAGGGACTGTCCCGGAATGACCGAAACAGCCCCCCGTTCAGTGCGGCGAGTGGGGGTGTTTCCGGCGCGCGCTTGCCTGCTCGCGGCGATGCTGCTCGTGGCCGCGGCTACGCCCGCGCTCGGCCAGAACGCCGCCAAGCGCGCCGACGCCTGCTTTGCCTGCCACGGAAAAGCGGGCCAGTCACAGACGCCGGAAACGCCTTCGCTGGGCGGGCAGCCCGCGTTCTTCGTGGTGGCCCAGTTGTTCTTGTTCCGGGAAGGCCGGCGCGCGAATGCGCCCATGACTGCGGCGGCGAAAGGGCTCAGCGACGACGATTTGCGCGCGTTTGCGGAACTGATCGGGAAGCTGCCGCCGCCCGCGCCGCCGGCGCAGGCAGGCGACCGCGCGCGCGCCGCTCGCGGCCGCGCGCTCGCGCTCGAGCGGCACTGCGCAGCCTGCCACAATAGCGATTTCTCCGGCCGCGAGCAGATGCCACGGCTCGCCAACCAGAGGGAGGACTATCTGCTCAAGGCCATGCGCGATTACAGGAGCGGCGCGCGCGTGGGCTACGGCAATGCAGCCATGCCGGAAGCGATGGCAGGACTCGGCGACGCAGATCTGCGCGACCTCGCGCATTACCTCGCGCATCTGTCCGCGGGAAAATGAGGCTGTCCGGCCGGCTACGCGACGCGCACGTCGGCGGGAAGCTCAGGCACTCCCGGATCAGCGCAATAGTGCGCGCAGCCTCCCGTCCCTATTGGTTTGTGAGCCGGCTACGTCCTTTGTAGTTCAACCTTTGACGCAGGCCTTCGGCCGCAGCAGGGCGACGCGGCGGGCGAGCCCGGCCTTCTCCGTCGCTTCGGCGACGAGATCGACGTCCTTGTACGCGCCCGGCGCCTCCTCGGCCGCGCCGCGCATGGAGCGCGTGCGGATCAGGATGCCGTTCGCCGCCAACTCGTGGATCAGTTCGCGCCCGTGCCATAGTCGCAGCGCCTGGTGGCGGCTCATCGCGCGCCCCGCGCCGTGGCTGGCCGAGGCATATGCGCCGTTCTGCTCCTCCGGGTTGCCGGCCAGGATCCAGGAGCCCGTGCCCATGCTGCCGCCGATGATCACCGGCTGCCCCACGGCGCGATAGCGCGCGGGCAGCGCCGCATGTCCGGGCCCGAACGCGCGCGTCGCGCCCTTGCGGTGCACATGCAGCCGGCGCGGCTTGCCGTCGACCACGTGGGTCTCCACCTTGCAGGTGTTGTGCGAGACGTCGTACAGCGTCTCAAGCGTAGCCTCGGGCAGCACTTCGGCAAAAGCCGCGCGTGCGAGGTGGGTCAGGATCTGGCGGTTGGCGAGCGCGATGTTGATCGCCGCGTTCATCGCGCCCAGGTACTGCTGGCCTTCGGGCGACTTGATCGGCGCGCAGGCGAGCTCGCGCTCGGGCAGGCGGATGCCGAGCCGGCCGGCCGCCTTGGCCAGCGTGACCAGGTAATCGGTGCCGACCTGATGGCCGAGGCCGCGCGAGCCGCAGTGGATCGCCACCAGTACCTGACCTGCGGCGAGGCCATAGGCCGCCGCCGCTTGCGCGTCGTAAATGCGCTCCACCACCTGGACCTCGAGATAATGGTTGCCCGAACCGAGCGTTCCCATTTCGCCACGCTGGCGGCGCTTGGCCAGATCGGACACTTCCGCCGGTACCGCGCCGGCGACGCAGCCGTGCTCCTCGATATATTCCAGATCGGATTCCACGCCATAGCCATGGGCGAGCGCCCACTTCGCGCCGCCGCGCATCACCGCGTCGAGCTCGTCCGGGGACAGCTTGATCTGTCCCTCCTCGCCGACGCCGGCGGGAATCGCGCGAAACAGCACGTCGGCGAGCCGCTCGAGGCGCGGCGCGAGCGTAGTCAGGTCGAGGTTGCTGCGCAGGCAGCGGATGCCGCAGGAGATGTCGAAGCCGACCCCGCCCGCGGAAATGATGCCGCCTGCATCGGCATCGAAAGCGGCGACGCCGCCGATGGGAAAGCCGTAACCCCAGTGCGCGTCGGGCATGGTCATGGCCGCGCCGACCAGGCCGGGCAGGCGCGCCACGTTGGCGATCTGCTCCAGCACCTTGGCATCCATGCCGCGCAGCAGTTCCGCGTTGGCGTACAGGCGCACCGGCGCGCGCACTTCGCCCGGCAGCGGCGTCAGCGCGTAGCACCAGGGATTGATTTCCTCCAACCGGCCGAGGTCCATGGGTGTCCCATTCGTCCCTTACACGTCCACGACGCAGCGCGCTTCCCAGATTCCGTTCCGCTGCGTCACCGCCAGGCCGGTGAGCGTTGCGCCTTTCACTTCCACGCCGCGCTCGAGACCGGGGCGCCAGGGCTCGCCTTCGGCGGTGCCGCTCCAGTGCGCCCCGGAGGTCTCGATCCCCCTTGAGGGGAAAGTCCCCACCTCTTCGGGTGGTCCCGACCTTCGGTCTCCCACCTTGGGGGAGGCCCCGTCACGGCGCAGCCGAAACCGGCCGAAGATCAACCCCCGGCTGCGCGCCTGGCCGAGCAGGAGGTTGAGCCAGGTGACCAGCGCGAGTTCAGGGTCGGCTTCCTCGAATTCGATGACTACGCTTTCGTGCAGCCCCACCTGGCCGAGGTTGGTCATCATCGCAAACACCGCAGTTGCGGCATGCTCGAACGCCGCCTCGATATGCGCACCGCGCCCGATGATGCCCATGTCGGCGTCGTGTTCGAAATAGGCGTAGGGCTCATGCATGGTGGCGCGAGGTAAAATCCAGCTTAACGCCGCGCGCGGCGAGCTCCTTGACCATTATCAATACCGCGGCTGCGGCCAAGCCGGACAATTCTCTGGCAAGCGCTCGAATTCCAGTTCCTTTCGCGGCGGTGCGCCATATGGGCTCCAGTTCCTCCATCCATCCGCAGGCCGGCGACGCGCTGATCGCGGTCGACGTGCAGAACGATTTTCTTCCTGGCGGCAGTCTCGCCGTGCCGCAGGGCGATGCCGTCATCGCGGCGCTCAACCGCTATCTTGCGGCATTCGGCGCGCGCGCGCTGCCCGTATTCGCGACGCGCGACTGGCATCCGCCCAACCACTGCTCGTTCACGGCCCAGGGCGGCATCTGGCCGCCGCATTGCGTCGCGGCGACGCGCGGCGCCGAGTTTGCGAGCGGTCTCGCTCTGCCACTGGCGGCAGTCATCATCTCCAAGGCGGCGATGCCCGAGGCCGATTCCTATTCCGGCTTCGGCGGCACCGATCTCGCCGCGCGTCTGCGCGCCGCCGGGGCCAGGCGCCTGTTCATCGGCGGCCTCGCCACCGACTATTGCGTGCTCAACACCGTGAAGGACGCGCTCGCCGCCGGCTTCGAGGTGTTGCTGCTCGCCGATGCGATTCGCGCGGTCGACGTGAGCGCCGGGGACGGCACGCGCGCGCTGGGCGAAATGCAGCAACTCGGTGCGCGCGCCATACGTTACGAGGACCTCGCTGCGTGAGCCGGAATCAGAGCGCGCTGCTGACCGACCTGTATCAGCTCACCATGCTGCAGGCCTACTTCGACGAGGGCATGGCCGATACCGCGGTGTTCGAGTTTTTCGTGCGCGCGCTGCCGCCCGGGCGCAATTTCCTGCTCGCCGCCGGACTGGAGCAGGTGCTGTGTTACCTCGAACAATTCCGCGTGACCAATGCCGAACTCGATTGGCTGCGCGCGCACGGCGGCTTCAGCGAGCCGTTTCTAGACACGCTCGGCGCGCTGCGCTATACCGGCGATGTGCACGCGCTGCCGGAGGGCACGGTGTTTTTCGTCAACGAGCCTGTCCTGCGCATCACCGCGCCGATTGCGCAGGCGCAGGTGGTGGAGAGCCGGCTGCTGAGCCTATTGCACCTGTCGACGCTGATCGCGTCGAAGGCGGCGCGCAGCGTGCTCGCCGCGCCGGGGAAACTGCTGGTCGATTTCGGCATGCGCCGCGCGCACGGCGCCGAGGCCGGCCTGCTCGCCGCGCGCGCGGCCTACCTTGCCGGCTTTTCCGGCACCGCGACCGTGCTGGCTGGAATGGAATTCGGTATCCCCGTGTTCGGCACCATGGCGCATTCCTACATCGAGGCGCATGCGGACGAAATCTCCGCGTTCAGGGCGTTCGCGCGTTCCTGCCCCGCCAACGTGGTGCTGCTGATCGACACCTACGATACCGAGCGCGCGGCGGAAAAAGTGGTGCGCCTCGCGCCCGAGCTTGCGCGCGAGGGCATACGCATACGCGGTGTGCGCCTGGACAGCGGCGACCTGGCGGCGCATGCGCGCGCGGTGCGCGCCATCCTCGACCGCGGCGGCTTGCGCGAAACCACCATTTTCTCCAGCGGCAACCTCGACGAGCTGAAGCTGCAGCAACTTCTCGCAGCGGGCGCGCCGATAGACGGCTTCGGCATCGGCACCGCCCTCGATACTTCCAGCGATGCGCCCTTCCTCGACTGCGCCTACAAGCTGCAGGAGTACGCGGGGACGCCGCGGCGCAAGCATTCGGAAGGCAAGGCCACCTGGCCCGGGCGCAAACAGGTGTACCGGCAGTTCGCACCGGACGGCACGCTGGAGCACGACGTGGTCGCGCTGGAGGGCGATCCGCAGCCGGGAACGCCGCTGCTCGTGCCGGTCATGCAGGCGGGCAGGCGCGTGGCTGCGGCGGAGTCCCTCGCGAACATGCGCGCGCGCGCGGCGGCCGGCATGGCGCGGCTGCCGCCGCAATTAAGGCTGCTCGCGCCGACGCCCGTGCCCTACCGCGTCGACATCGCGCCGGGTCTGCGCGCGTTGGCCGAAGAGCTGGACCGCATGCCGCATTGAGGCGGCGCGCAAGTTTCGCTGCTGCGCAACCGATCGACCCGGGGCAATACATCGAGCTGCTGTGATCAGGCTTGCGCGGACGGCGGCCCGTCCGCGCGGATCGTCGCTTGCGCACGGATGAAAAGCACATCCGCGCGCAAGCGACGATCTCGTATGAAAACCCGCACTGTCCGCGCTGTTAACCATAACCGTGCTTTAGTTCCGGCGTAACGCGCTTCGCGCATTAGCCTCCACTGAAACTTCGTTTTCTGCACGGATGCGCTTTTCATCCGTGCAGAAAACACGGTTGGCGCGCGCAGCGCGCAAGTCCGCTTGTGGCACACGACGGCATCTAAAAATGCCGCAGATAGCGGTGTCTAGAGTTTCTTCAGCAGTACCTTCGAACGCCGCTGCAAGTTATACAGGGATTTTTTCGGCTCGGGCAGCGCTTTGACGGCGGCCTCGGCGAAGCCGCGCTCGATGAACCATTGCGCCGCGCGCGTGGTGAGCACGAACAGCTTCTTGTAGCCGAGCTGGCGCGCTTCGACTTCGCCGTGCTCGAGCAGCTTTTCGCCATAGCCCCTTCCCTGGTATTCGGGCCGCACCGCGAGCGCCGCCAGTTCCGCCGCCTTGCCCGCCAGCGGGTAGAGCGCGGCGCAGCCCACGATCACGCCGTCGTGTTCGATCACGAAGAAGCTCTGCACCTCACGCTCCAGCAGCTCGCGTCCGCGGTAGACCAGCGTGCCCTCCGTCTCCAGCGGTTCGATCAGCTGCAGGATGCCGCCGATGTCGTCGATGCTGGCCGGGCGCAGGCGCTCCAGCTTGTCGGCGGTGATCATGCTGCCCGAGCCGCCGTGGGTGAAGAGTTCGAGCAGCAGCGCGCCGTCCACCTTGTGCGACACCACGTGCGCCCGCGCCACGCCCGCGCGCACCGCCTCCACCGCATGGGTCAGGTACAGGCGCGTGTCGGCGGTGAGGTTCTTGCCCTGCGCGAGCAGCAGCTCGGCCTCCTGCGCCGACAGCTCCGGCATCAGGCGGCCGCGCGCGTCCTCCACCGGGGCGTCGCTGAGGAACACCAGCTTGGCCGCGCGCAGCGCCTTGGCGATGGCGACCGCCACGTCCTCCATCGACAGGTTGAATACTTCGCCGGTGGGCGAATAGCCGACGCTGGAAATGATCACCAGGTCGTCCGCCGCGAGGCAGGACTCGATCGCCGCGGCATCGACCTTGCGCACCGTGCCGGTATATTGCAGATCGACACCGTCCAATACGCCCATCGGCTGGGCGGTGATGAAATTGCCCGACACCGTGTTGATTGCCGCCCCCGCCATGGGCGAATTGGGCAGCCCCTGCGATAGCAGCGCGTCGAGCTCGACGCGCAGCAGGCCCGCGGCCTCCTTCACGCAGGCGAGCGCCACCGCGTCGGTGATGCGCATGCCGGCGTGATAGCGGGAGCGCGCGCGGCGCTGCTTCAGTTGCGCCTCGATTTGCGGGCGCGAGCCGTGCACCAGCACCAGGCGTATGCCGGTGCTGCGCAACAGGTTGATGTCCTGCGTGAGCACGGCGAACTTGCCGTCGGCCACGACTTCGCCGCCGAAGGCGATGACGAAGGTCTTGCCGCGAAAAGCGTTGAAATACGGCGCCGCGGAGCGGAACCAGGCGACGAACTGGCTATGGACGTTGGTCGGCATGCGCGGCCACCGGAGGAGAAAATGCCATTCTAAGGCAGTTGCCGCTAGCTTCCCAAATCTGTTTCGGTTGTACCGGGCGGGGACAAGGTCAGACTCCGGCGCCGGCGGCAGGAAAGGCGATTGCGAAGCGGGTCGATCCGTTCGCGGAAAAGATCCGGATCGTTCCTTTGTGCGCTTCGACGATCGATTTGGTGATCGCCAGACCGAGTCCGGCACCGTCGCTGCTCGCCTTCTGGCGCGAACGATCCACCCGATAGAACCGGTCGAACAGCCGGGGCAGATGCTCCGGCTCGATATCCTCGCCCGGGTTCTCGACCGACAGTTCGAGTTCTCCGGATTTGCCTTGGCCGATGCGTACCGTCACCGACGCGTCGCGCGGCGTGTGCCGTATGGCGTTGGAAAGCAAATTGCTCAACGCCCGGCGTATCATCAACCTGTCCCCCCGGACGTCCCCTGCTCCGGCAAGCGCCAGTTTGACGCCCCGTTCCTCCGCGAACGCTTCGTAAAATCCGAACAGCGCGCGCGCCTCCGCCGCCAGATCCACCATTTCGCTGCTCGGCGTGAGCAGCCCGTTGTCGGCCTTCGCCAGGAACAGCATGTCGGCAATCATGCGTGCCAGCCGTTCGTACTCCTCCAGGTTCGAGTACAGCACTTCACGGTATTGGTCTGCCGATCTCGCTTTGGAAATTGCAACCTGGGTCTGGGTCATCAGGTTGCTGATGGGCGTGCGCAGTTCGTGCGCCAGGTCCGACGAAAAGTCGGACAGGCGCCGGAACGAACCTTCGAGGCGGGCGAGCATGTCGTTGAAGGCAATCGCCAGATCGACCAGCTCGGTCGGCACCGATTCCGGCGGCAGGCGCTCGCCGAGGCGATGGGCGGAAATGCCTTGGGCCACATCCGCCATCTCGCGTACCGGCGCCAGCCCCCGGCGCGCCGCGATCCATCCAAGAAGCGCGGTCAGCGCGATGCTTGCGGCGATTGCCAGCCAGAGGCTCTTCCGGAAACCCGCCATGAACAGGCGGTGATGCTCGATGTTCAGCGCGACCACCACGGTCGCCGGTGGTTGTCCGGCGATGCCGGTGACGGCCGCCGCGGCGATGCCCCGGTATCCCTGTCCGTCCTGTTCCCACACTACCGGCCTTTCTCGCACGGATGAATCCTCCGGTGGCCGGCTCTCGATTAAGGTGACTGGAAAAACCACGTCTGGCGAATTAAACAGCAGCTTTCGCTCCGCTCCGACTACGGCGACGGACAGTCCGTGATGTCCCACCAGAGCGTCGGAAAGATTCTGAGGTACGGCGGCCATGTCGGCCGGGGTGCGCACCTTGGCGAGGGTGTGGCGCACGAGTTCCAGCTTGCCGTTGAGTTCCGCCAGGTCCTGTTCCTCGAAATGCGCCTCGACCACAGTGCCGATCAGGTAGCCGACCACGAGCAGCACGGCCGTCGAGGCCGTGGAGAAGAACAAGGTGAGGCGGAAGGTGATCGACTTCGGTCGCATCACGCGGGTTCCGGGATTTCGAGGACGTAGCCCATGCCGCGGACGGTGCGGATAAGTTTGGGCTCGAACTCGTCGTCGATCTTCGCCCGCAAACGCCGCACGGCGACCTCGATCACGTTGGTGTCGCTGTCGAAATTCATGTCCCACACCTGGGATGCGATCAGCGAGCGCGGCAGCACCTCGCCCCGGCGCCGCAGCAGCAGTTCGAGCAGAGCGAATTCCTTGGCGGTGAGATCGATGCGCTTGCCGGCGCGCGTTACGCGGCGGCGCAGGAGATCCAGCTCCAGGTCGGCAACCTGCAACAGCTCCGGTTCGTTGGTCTTGCCCCGCCGCAGCAGGGCGCGCACCCGCGCCAGCAGTTCCGAGAACGCGAACGGCTTGACCAGGTAATCGTCGGCCCCGAATTCGAGTCCTTTCACCCGATCCTCGACTTGGTCGCGGGCGGTCAGGAACAGCACGGGCAGGTGCTTGCCCTTCTGCCGGATCTCGCGCAGCACCTGCCATCCGTCGAGCCTGGGCAGCATGACATCGAGCACCACGAGATCGTAGTCGTCGGTCAGCGCCAGATGCAAGCCGTCGACGCCGTCGCGCGCCAGGTCTGCCACGAAGCCGGCCTCGGACAGGCCCTGCTTCAGATAGTCGCCGGTCTTCTGCTCATCCTCGACGATCAGGATTTTCATCGCTCTTCCTTGTTGCGGTGGTCATGCACGCCAATTGTGCGCGCGATTGGCCACGGTTTCCGAAGATTACAAAACTGTAACGGCGCTGTCAGCTATTTGTTGGGTAGCGGAAAACAAAATGCCAGCTTCCTGCAACTTATTCAAACCAAGACCAATTTGAATTTGGAAGGACTTTGACCATGAAACTGAAACACATGCTGATTCTGTCGGCTTTGACTATCGCGCTTAACGGGGCTTTTGGCGCCAACGCCGCCGATGAAAAACCGGCAAAGAACACAAAGGCCGGGAAGGCATTGCCGGCAACAAAAGACAAGCGCCCCGATACCGCGGAGCAGAACAAACAAGGAACCACAGGAAAGGCCGAGGACAACTGCTGCCGCAATCCGTCGTCAGCGGGTAAGAAAGCGTCTCACGACCATCGCTAGCACAGCGGATCCATGCGGCGATTCCGGCGGCGCGAGCCGCTGCTTCCGAAAATCCAACAACGATGAACGCTGGTGAACCCGGAGGCCGAGTTCATTCAGCGGACAGCGCCTGGACTCTGGCTTTCCTCGCCTGGCTTGTCGCCAGCTCGTCGACGCTGGGCGCCTTGTTTCTCAGCCAGGTCATGGGCATCGCCCCTTGCGTATTGTGCTGGTACCAGCGCATTTTCATGTTTCCGTTGGTCCTTATCCTGGCTGCCGGGTTGTTTCCCTTCGACACGAAGCTCGTGCGCTATGCCCTTCCCCTCATCGCAGTGGGTTGGATGATCGCATTGTTCCATGTCCTCCTCGTCGCGGGCATCGTTCCGGAAAATATCAGGCCATGCGCCCAGGGTATTCCGTGCAAGGACCAGGTAATCGAGTGGTTCGGTTTCCTCACGATACCGTTGCTTTCGCTAATCGCCTTTTCCCTCGTCGGCTTGCCGCTTATTGTGGCTCACTTCAAGGTGTCAAAATGAAAAAGAATGTTCAAGCGAACAAAGATGTCCAGGCAAAAACCCCAGTCCAAAATAGAAAAGCCGTGTTCTTTGTTTCCGCGGTGTTGCTGCTGCTCGTGTTTGCGCTTGGCACGATCGCATTCAACAGTGAAAAGCTGGATAAGTCGGCGAAGGCAGCCGAGCAGAACCTGACGCTCCTCGTGCGCGAGCATTCGCCCAGGTTGGGGCCGGCGGAAGCCAAGGTGCATCTGGTCGAGTTCTTCGATCCAGCCTGTGGGACTTGCCGCGAGTTTTATCCCCTGGTCAAAGACCTGATGAAGGCAAATAGCGGCAAGGTGCGCCTCTCTGTGCGCTACGCGCCCTTTCACGCCGGATCGGACAACGTGGTGAGGATTCTCGAGGCGGCGCGAAAACAGGATAAGTTCTGGCAGACGCTGGAAGCCGTCCTGGCCTCCCAGCCTTACTGGACACCGAACCACAAGGCAGAGCTACAATTCGTATGGCCACAGCTGGGGAACCTGGGCCTGGACATGGAGCGAATCAAACGCGATATGTATGCCCCGGAGATCGATCGCATCATTGCGCAGGATCTGGCTGATGCCAAGGCGCTCAGCGTCACCATGACCCCGGAATTCTTCGTAAACGGCCGGTCCTTGCCCGAATTCGGCTACGAGCAACTGAGGAAACTAGTCAATGACGCGGTGGCGAGAGCGTACTGACAGGATCGTATCGCATGCAAATGGAGACAACGATGCGGCGCATTGGATCAATTCTGGTTGCGACAACCCTCGGCCTCGTGCTGCCCCTTCCTGCATATGCGCGGCAGACTGTGATCGAGGTCTACAAGAGCCCCTACTGCGGCTGTTGTACGGATTGGATCAAGCATTTGAGGCAGAATGGCTTTACCGTCAAGGCACACGATGTCGGCGACGCTTCCGAGTATCGCGCGAAGTTCGGCGTGCCATACGAACTCGGCTCCTGCCATACCGCCCGGGCGGGCGGATACGCGATCGAGGGCCACGTGCCGGCACGCGAGATAAAGCGGCTTCTGGTGGAGAAACCCAAAGCAAAAGGACTGGCTGTGCCGAGCATGCCCTTGGGTTCGCCTGGAATGGAGGGCCCGCGCAGCGATCCGTACGAAGTGCTGCTGTTCCAAGCCGATGGCAAGTATTCCGTGTACCAGAAATACGGCCGATAACGTCATCGGGCAATGACTAGGCGGAAAATGCCCGTCCCGCTTCTTCAGGCCGCGTGTTGATGGGCGGCGGCCATGGCGGCGACAAGGCAATGGGCGACTATAAACACACGGCGGGTGGTGACGCGATGCTGTACCACGCAATGATGGAAAAGCGCACGGACATGATGCAGACGATGATGGAGCAGATGACGCAGCACGATCAGGCGATGGCGCCGATGCGCAGGCCAATAGCTGCGGACTTTGGGAGCAATCGATCCCTTTACCGGTGGGTCAGCAAGCTGACAAAAACGTAATCAAGCCGTAATGTTGACGACGGACGCGCCGGTGCAGACTGAGTTTGTCCGATTGGGTCGGACAAGCGCCGCACCGAGATTCCCGTAAATGTTGCCAACCCTTTGAAGGAGATGATCATGAAACTGAAGCCTGCCCTCGCCGCCAGCCTGTTCGCCATCATGGCGGCATTCGCGCTCAACGCCAGCGCGGCGGCGGACACCCCGGCCGACGCCAAGGCGGAAAAAGCGGCACCCCAGAAGAAAATGAAACCTCACTCCCACATGGAGGAAAAAACCGGTGTTGCGCAGAGAGCCCCCGTAGCCATGGCAGACAAACCAAACGCCGCCAAGGACAAGACCAAGCACTTCCATCCCCGCGACGGGAAATAAGTTTCCACCCGGAAAGCCGGTTGTCAAACCGGCCTTTATCGTACGACCGGGCCAACAAGGGGCACGCCCTCCGAGCCTGGTGACGCCCGATTCTTACAGTCCAGAACTACCCCGGGGAGTCATCATGGGACACGAGCATGAGTCGGACAACGATGGCGGCGTGAAGTCCAGGACCAACATTGCCTTGATCGTGTTCCTGGTCATCGCGGCGTTTTTTCTGGTTGCCGAGCATAGGGCGCATCTCTCCGGGTGGTTTCCGTACTGGCCCTATTTGCTGGTGCTCGCCTGCCCTTTGATGCACCTGTTCATGCATGGCGGCCATGGTCATCGGGGTCACGGGTCTGGTGAAATATCGGACGAGTCAGCCAAGGAGAAAAAATAGTGGATCACGACCCGGCTCCGGCCTACGGGCTTTGGTCGCTGGTGATCATCAACTCGCTGGTGTTCATCATCTTTGCGTTCAGCTTCGCCAAACCCCAATCGTCGCGCGACTGGCGCTCGTTCGGCGCATTCTCGGGCTTTCTGGTTGCGCTGTTTACCGAGATGTACGGCTTTCCGCTGACGATCTACCTGTTGTCGGGTTGGCTGTCCACGCGCTTTCCCGGCATCGACTGGATGTCGCACGACTCGGGCCACCTGCTCGAAACGATTTTCGGCTGGGACACAAATCCTCATTTCGGACCTTTTCATATCGTCAGCAACATTCTGATCGTCGCGGGCTTCTGGCTGCTTGCCTCGGCGTGGAAGGTGCTATATGCGGCGCAGCGCGATCACAGGCTTGCCTCTACCGGACCTTACGCACGCGTGCGGCATCCCCAATACGCGGGCTTCATCCTGATCATGACCGGTTTTCTGCTTCAATGGCCGACCCTGGTCACGCTCGCGCTGTTCCCGATCCTGGTGTTCATGTACATACATCTCGCGCGGCGTGAAGAGGGGGATGCGCGCGCGCAATTCGGCGATGCTTATATCCGCTACGAGGCGAACACGCCGGCGTTCTTTCCCGGGCTTGGTGCGAAGGACCACGTATAGGGCGATGATGTTCCACGTTTTCGCGCGCGTGGGTCTGTGCGCGGCGATCGCCTCCTGATCGATGAGGCGATGCGTGTTTGGCGCGAAGCCAAAGGGGAAATGGGCCGGCTACCGCAATTAGCGCAAAAGGCTTCGGAGCGCACCCCAACTCCTCGTACACCGCGGTCGTTCAACATGGAGTCGTATGTATTGTCGCCGATCCAGCCGCTTTATCGTTCGCGCCGCGCAAGCGATGCGCGCTGCCGCGGAAACGATTCGGGCAGCGCGACCGGGGCGCTGCCGACCGGCGCTTCATAGGCGATGCGCCAGCGGCCGCTCTCCACGGTCCAGTACTGGCGCTTGCGCGTGCGCTGATCGAGGTTGCTCGAGCGGTAGTCCTGATCGAAGCTGACCACCATCAGCGCCTGCTGTCCCGGACTGCGAAGCAGGCTCACGTTCTCGAGCGAGACCTTGATCCAGCGCTTGGACGCATTGACGCGGCGCTTGTGCGCGCTCCAGGCGGCGATGTCCATGCCGTCCGAGCGGAATTCGCGCGCGTAGTGGACGAGATAACTCCCGGCATCCCGGCTCTCCCAGTCTCTGCGCCACGCCTCCAGTTGATCCAGGAACGCCTTGCGCTCGTCGCTCCTTGCCGCGGGGGTCGTCCATTCGATTTGGTTCGCGATGATCACCGGTGTCACGCCCACCTGTACGCGCTTTGCCAACTCGGCGATGTCCGTGTTGGCGAGAGCGACGCAACCGTCGCTCGCCCGCGGCGCGCGCGCATAGGTGTCCGACGGAACCCCGTGCAGCCAGATGCCGTAGCCGGTGCGGCCGGCTATGCGGTCCCACTCGTTCGGGTAGCTGATCGGGAACGCGCCCCAGCCGTAGAGGTCGGGCAGCTTGCTGCCGGGAATCCCGGCGGTCACGTGATAGACGCCGAGCGGCGTCTTGCGGTCCCCCTCGCGCAGTTTGTCGACGCCGTTCTTGCCCAGCGTGGAGTAGAAGTCCTGTACCAGACGCGGCGTGCCGCCGGCATTCTCGTAGACATAGACGCGCGAGCGCCCGGCGTCCACCACGATGGCGTTCCTTTGCGTGTGGTCGAACTGCACAAGGTAGCGCGGAATCCGGCCGGGGGGCGGGGGGTCGCGCGAGGCGCGCAGTCGCGCCAAGGCCTCCGCACGCAAGTCGTCCAGGCGCTCGCCTGGGACATTTGCCGTGTTGCCGAATCCTGCGAGGGGCGCGGTGCGCGCGAGCAGCAGATCCCCGTGCACCAGGTGCGCGAGGCGCCAATTGGGGTAGCGCTGGGCAAGACGGCCGATCTCTTCGAGCGCGGCCGGCAGCTTGCCACTCGTCATCCCCTGCAGCACGCGCCCGAAGCGCGCCTCGGCGCTATCCGTGCCCGCCTCGGGCGGCGGGTCAGCCGCGAGCGCAGCCGGCGCGGTCAGCATGAGCGCAGTCATGGCCAGGGCGCGCGCCCATGCGCTGGCTGCGATCGCGCTCACGATCGCCAGGTACTTTTCAGGCGTCGAAAAATCTCAGACATCGCAGTCCGTGCCGTTTTGCCCAGGTAGAAGGCCGCGGACCTGCAACTCCCCGGCCACGTTCGCCTGCATGCCGCCAGCGCCGGAAAAATTTTCGCTCGGAGCCGTCTTTGCATCCACGCCGCGCCAATCGATACCCTTTACTACCTTGATCAACCCAGTTATCGACCTCATGCAGATATTCCTCCAAAACAGCTAACTCGGTGAGGTGAGCCTCCGGCTTTGCCGGGAGTCGTTTAACTCTTGCCCGGACGCGGTACTTGGTACTTTACCTTGCTTTCATCTGTTTCCATTCCGCGAATCGCGTCCGCGTCTTTCCTGGTGCGAATCCCGGTATCCTGCCGATCGCCTCCATTATGCATTCCTTTCATAAACTTCATATCCGCCACCAAGCCAATTCCATTGCTGCCAGCGTGCGTTACCCGGCTTTCGGCGTTCTGCTGTTGCCAGTCTTCGCCGGCCCGGCGATGCCGCTCTGAGTTCGGTGTCCATGGTCGATAACGCGCTGCGGCTCAGTCGCCTCAGATTGTGAACCTGGCGCAACAGCAGGCCAGACGAGCACTTTGTGCGGTAACGTACGGACGCTGAAAAAGTTTGCGCCTATACAGATAGTCTCGCGATTGGTGTTGCGGACTCCGCCAGTGAGCATCGTGGCCAGCGCCGCAACCTGAGGACGGCGTTACACACCTCGCTATTGCGCCAGCCGATCTGCGGGGGAAATCGGGCTTCAAATTCACGCTCTCAAAGGAAACTCATATCATGGAAACTACAAGCAAGACAGCTCTTCTAATCGCGTTGGTCATCGCAGCCCTGCTGTTGCTGCTGTTCGGCGGCGGAATGGCGACCGGGACCATGTTCAGTGGCGGAATGATGGGCAGCGGAAGCATGGGCGGAATCAGCTGGATGTGGCTTCCCACCTTGCTGGTCGTCGTACTCGGCGTCGCGCTGTTCTCGGCCATCTCCGGAAAGAAGTAAGGCAAGCCGCCGGACCGGCGGAAGCCACGACGGACCGTCGTGAACCTGTTGCATTGTGTCAGGGCGAGCGTTGGCCACAAGCGGTCGCCGATGCAACAATTTCAATTTGTTCAGCCTAAAGGAAAGATCACCATGAAAACCTCAATACTAGTTGCCGCAATCGTCGCCGGCGCCCTGGCAGCCCCCATCGTATCAGCGCAGGATAAATCCGCGCCCGCCAAGCCGGCGATGCGCATGGACATGGACAAGCAAATGCCGCAGATGCAGGAGAACATGAAAAAAATGCAGCAGCAGATGGAAAAGCTCCAGGCGACAACCGACCCGCAGGAACGCGGGAAGCTGATGCAGGAGCACATGCAGACCATGCAGGAAAACATGAAGGCGATGCGCGGCATGGGCGGCCCGATGATGATGGGCAGCGACCAGCCCGGCGGCATGGCAATGGCCGGCAAAAAGAAAATGGCAGGCGGCGGCATGACGCAGCGCCCGGAAATGATGGAAAAGCGCATGGACATGATGCAGATGATGATGGAGCAGATGATGCAGCACGATCATGCAACCCAGTCGATGCCCGCCAAATAAACGCGAACTTTGAAAAGGAGCCGATTTATGTACGGATTCAGCACTCAGCTAAAGCTGCCGTTCGATGCCGCCGTCGCGAAAGTCACGGAGGCCCTGAAAAAGGAAGGATTCGGCGTGCTCACCGATATCGATGTCAAGGCGACGCTGAAAGCCAAGCTCAATATCGAACGCCGGCCGTATCGCATACTCGGGGCATGCAACCCTCCGCTCGCGCACCGCGCGATCGAGGCCGACCCCGACATCGGCTTGTTGCTGCCGTGCAACGTGGTCGTGCGCGAAGAAGCCGATGGAACCATAACGGTTGCGTTCATGGATCCCGAGGCCGTGCTGCAGTTGGTTGACAAACCCGAAGTGCATGCCCTGGGCAAGGAAGTACGGGCGCTGCTGCAGCGGGTCTGCGCCAGCCTCAAGGCGTGATGCCGGGACAACACGCGGGCGCGCAGTAGCAAGGGACGCGATACGTACCATGGCGACGCCCGCCGTAATGGCGCGCGCAGGCCTCTGGGCAGGGCTCGCCTTCGTTCTGAATCTGACCTGGGAAGTCGCGCAGGTCAGGCTGTATACGCTCTGGGCCGAGGCGGATCGGTTGACTGTCGCCTGGTCGCTTTTTCATTGCTCCGTTGGTGACGTCTTGATTTCGCTCGCGATGTTCGCGCTGGCGGGCGTGGCGCTTCGGCGTGCGGACTGGCCGGCGTCGCGCCCGTGGGCGGGCGGCGCCATTGCGGTGACCGGCGCCGTGGTTTTCACCGCATGGAGCGAATGGTATAACGTCTATCGCGCCGGTAGCTGGGGCTATACGGCGAATATGCCGCTGATTTTCGGGATCGGCCTTTCCCCATTGTTGCAGTGGCTGGTCTTGCCGCCAGTGATGGTGGTCGCATATCGAACGCTGGGGCCAGTGCTGTTTGGCCGAAACAAATAGCGCAACCAGACTCCGGCGCGCGATTCCATGAGGATCCGGACATGAATGCAGATCCGAACAGTTCGCACCAGGCGCACGCACACGGTCACGCGCACATGGGTTCCACACCCCCGCACAGCGCAGCGGCAGCGGGCAGCACCCGTTACACCTGCCCGATGCACCCGGAGATCGTGCAGGATGGGCCTGGCAGTTGCCCGAAATGCGGCATGGCGCTGATACCGATGCCCGGGGTCGTCGCGCGCGCCGCCGAATATACCTGCCCGATGCACCCGGAGATCGTGCGCAACGCACCTGGCGATTGCCCGATCTGCGGCATGGCGCTGGTGCCGGTCGCGGGCACAGGCGAAGCCGACGATTCCGAATTGCGCGACCTCACGCGCCGGCTATGGATCGGTGTCGCGCTGTCGATTCCGCTGGTGGTGCTCGCGATGTCGCCGATGATCGGCTTTCATGATCTGTTCGGGCTTCAGCCGCGGCCGCGCGGCTGGGTCGAGTTTGTGCTGGGCACGCCGGTGGTGCTCTGGGTCGGCTGGCCGATCCTGTCCAAGTTCTGGTTTTCGCTGGCGCATCGCGCGCTCAATATGTACACCCTGATCGGACTGGGGGTGGGGCTCGCCTACCTGTTCAGCCTCGCCGCAGTGCTTGCGCCCGCCTGGTTTCCGCCGGAGTTCCGCGAGCACGATGGCGCGGTCGGCACCTATTTCGAGGCCGCGGCCGTGATCGTGACGCTGGTGATGCTCGGCGACGTGCTGCAACTGCGGGCGATGGGCAAGACCAGTCAGGCTATTCAGCAATTGCTGCAACTTGCGCCCAACCTCGCCTGGCGCGTGCGCGACGACGGCGTCGAGGAGCAGGTGCCGCTGGACACCGTCGCTGTCGGCGATCGCCTGCGCGTCAAGCCGGGCGAGAAGGTGCCCGTCGACGGCGAAGTGGTCGAGGGCGCGAGCAGGGTGGACGAATCCATGATCACCGGCGAACCCATGCCGGTGGCCAAGGCCGTGGGCGACAAAGTCACCGGTGCCACCGTGAATGGCAATGGCTCGATGCTTATCCGTGCCGGCCGCGTGGGCGCGGACACGCTGCTGGCGCGTATCGTCCACATGGTGAGCGAAGCGCAGCGCACGCGCGCGCCGATCCAGCGGCTCGCCGACATCATCGCGGCCTACTTCGTGCAGATCGTGGTCGTTATCGCCATCGTGACGGCGCTCGTATGGTGGTTCTTCGGCCCCGAGCCGAGATTCGCGTACGCGTTTCTGAACGCCGTCGCCGTGTTGATCATCGCCTGTCCCTGTGCGGTTGGTCTCGCCACGCCCATTTCGATGACCGTCGCCATGGGGCAGGGCGCGCGCGCCGGCATCCTGTTCCGCAACGCCGAGGCGATCGAGCGCATGCGCGACATCGACACGGTGGTGGTGGACAAGACCGGCACGCTGACCCTCGGCCATCCGGCGCTGACCGATTTTGTCGCCGAGGGCATGGCCGAGGACGAGGCGCTCGCGCTCGTTGCTGGGGTGGAGCAGTTGTCCGAGCACCCGATCGGGCTCGCGATCGTCGCGGGCGCCAAGGCGCGCGGCCTGACGCCGGGGGCGGCCACCGCATTCGACGCGGTGAACGGCCTGGGCGTGCAAGCCGAACTCGGCGGCAAGTCCGTGCTCGTGGGCAGCCGCAACTTTCTCGCGCAGAAAGGCGTCGATACGAAACCCTGGGAAGAGCGCGCGGAAGCCTGGCGCGCGGAAGCGAAAACGGTGGTGTTCTTCGCCGTGAACGGAATCGCCGCCGGAATCGCTGCGGTGGCCGATCCGATCAAGGAAAGCACAACCGGCGCGATTGCGGCGCTGAAAAGCTCGGGCGTGCGCATCGTGATGCTGACCGGCGATTCGAAGCGCACCGCCGATGCGGTCGCGCGGCAGCTCGGCATCGACGAAGCGCTCGCCGAAGTGCTGCCCGAGGACAAGGCCGGTCACGTGAAGCGCCTGCAGGCGGAAGGGCGCAAGGTGGCGATGGCGGGTGACGGCATCAACGATGCGCCGGCGCTCGCCGCCGCCGACGTCGGCATCGCCATGGGCACCGGCACCGATGTGGCGATGGAAAGCGCCGGGGTGACGCTGGTCAAGGGCGATCTGCGCGGCATCGCGCGCGCCGCCGTGCTGTCGCGCGCCACCATGCGCAACATCCGCCAGAACCTCGTGTTCGCGTTCGGCTACAACGCGCTCGGCATCCCGGTTGCCGCCGGCGTGCTCTACCCGGTGTTCGGCTTGCTGCTGTCGCCGGTCTTCGCCGGCGCGGCGATGGCGCTGAGCTCGGTGTCCGTGGTCACCAACGCGTTGCGGCTCAATCGCGTCAAGCTATGACCGGGACGCAACAACAAATCCCGTCATGACTTATCACTATGTCTGGCTGCTCTGGTCGAGCGCGTTCTTGCTGCCCTGGATTCTGCTGTACGCGCTATTCCCGCAGCATCGGGTCGCCATGTGGTGGGCGAGCGTGTCCATGGCGCCATTTGGGCTGACGCAACCGATGTTTGTGCCAGAATACTGGAACCCGCCGAGCCTGTTCGAGTTGGCGCAACGGACCGGCTTCGACATCGAGAGCATCATTTTCAGTTTCGCCATCGGCGGCGTCGCCGCCGTCCTCTACAACATCATCCTGCATAAACGCATGGAGGTGCTCAGCCCCGCGGAGCGCCAGCAATGGCGGCATGGCTGGCACCGACGGGCGCTTGCGGTGCCGTTCGTCTTGTTTCCCGCTTTATATTTCATGCCCTGGAATCCGATCTACGCCGGTATCGCGGCGATGGTGTTGGGCGCGATTGCCGCGGTTCTGTGCCGGCCGGATATGAAGTCCAACACGCTGGTCGGCGGAATATTGTTCCTCGCGCTCTACACCGTTTCCCTGCTGGGACTCAAGTGGTCAGCTCCGGGTTACATCGAGCAGGTCTGGAACCTCAAGGCGCTTAGCGGACTCGTGATCTATGGATTGCCAATCGAGGAACTGATGTTTGGATTTTCGTTTGGCCTTGTGTGGACGGGAATCTACGAGCATTTTACGTGGAAACGCAGTGTTGCCGGCTAGCCGTCGGCGAGCCCTTGCAATTGCCGCCCGATAACGGAAGTCCTCCACTATCACAGCGATCTGGAAAATCTGGGCCGGTTTGATGGGCGCGAATCACCCGGCATCGAAAGCGATCAGTTTATGTGCGGGAGCGTACAGACCCGGGGTTTGTTCCGTGTTGAAGTTGTCATGCGCATGGCAGGCAGTGATTCTCGACAACGGTGTCATTTGATAATGACGTTTTCAGCAATGCGAAGTATCACCGGGGTGTCGGAGGCCAGGTGGCCACGGGGTCCGCACGGGTTCGCGCGCGTGATCCTGGTGCTGGCCTGGGCGGTGTTCTGGTTCAACACGGCGTTATTCCCGTGCTGCGAGGCGGTTGCCGCTGCTTTCGACGACCACTCCGATGACGTTTCGCAATCAGTCTCTGCCGTACAGCCGGCGTACCACACTGACGAAACGCATTCCGAATGCCCGCACCATGGCCCCGGATCGCCTTGTAGCCACACCCTTGATGCGGGACCGGCGATTACTGAAATGTATGCGGGACTGCCAACAGATCGCGTCAATTTGGAGTGGTTCGCGATCGATGTTTCTGTTGCTGCTGGTTTAACGGCAGTAGACCACTCTGCAAACCTCGCGCCGCGCGACTACCTTCCCCCGCCGCCACCGTTTCGCCTCTACCTGCGCACTCAGCGCCTGCTGATTTAACCCTGCTTCACATTGGCACTTTAGACCGGTGCGTTGTAACGCCGGTTGACGGTCAATCCATTGCAGAGGGATGACCGTCGCTATAGGTCGGCGAGAGCATTTACGTTATAGCGACTCGACGTCACCACCATACTGGAGAAATAAAATGCGTAAATTATGGGCAGCTCTGGCAGTGATCGTTGCATTAAGCCTTGGCGGCTGCGGCTACAACACATTACAGAGCAACGACGAACAGATTAAATCCAGCTGGTCCGAGGTCCTGAATCAGTACCGGCGCCGTGCGGACCTGGTTCCCAATCTGGTGAATACGGTAAAGGGTTTCGCCGCCCAGGAAAAGGAGGTGCTGCTCGGCGTCACCAACGCCCGCGCCAAAGTCGGCGGCATCCAGGCGACGCCGGAACTCCTCAACAACCCTGAGGCGTTTGCCGGGTTCCAGGCCGCCCAGGGAGAACTGTCGGGCGCCCTCTCCAGGGCGGCTGCTGCGGCTAACTCGCATCGGCAACGACAAGGAGCGAACGCTTATTAGTGAAAGCACCAGGCAAGAGTCTTACTTACTAGAGGAGAAGATCATGGAATGGATTTCACAAAACTGGGTTTGGGTGCTGTTCTTCGTCGGAATGATCGCGATGCATATGTTCGGCCACGGCGGGCACGGCGGGCATGGCGGACACGGCGGACACGGCGGGGGACGTGGCGGTGACCATAATGACCCCAAGCCCGCAAGCAAAGACGGTGTGCAACGCAGTTCGGAACAAGGGCCGGGTCATCAACATTGACCCGTTGGATATTGGTCTTGAAATAAGGGTAACGATATGCTGAACATAAAAGTCGTGACTTGGTCGTTGGCGATTTGGACCACGTTTTCGTTCCTGTTTTGTGTCGTCTACGGCCTGCTGACGCCGTCGAGCCTGCACATGACCGCGTTCCTCGAGCAAGTATTGCCGGGATTCGAATGGCTCAGTTGGCGCGGATTTCTCGTCGGGCTGATTCAGAGTTTCCTCTACGGCGCATATGCGGGTCTCGTCTACGTGCCCATTTACAATTTTCTGCATCGCAGATGGGTCAGGCAGTGGCAATAACCATGAGCAGGAAAATCACCCAACCGGAATCGAGCGGGCCATGAACCACAAAAACTCTTCGCCCTACGCTCGTGCCGTGCTCGCGTTCCTTCTGGCTGGCGTAATGGCGCTCCCCGCCTTCGCCGCCGAAGAACTCAATTTCCGCAAAAACGTCGGCGATTTCTGGGTCTATCTCGCGGTGATGCCGGCCGACCTCGTTGCCGGCCCGCCGGCTGCCGAGCCCGGCGCAACGCCGTTTCAGCCGGCGTCGGCGCGCGACACACATCATCTCATGGTATCCCTCTTCGACTATCGCACCGGACGCCGGATCACTGACGCACTTGTCGAAGCCCGTGTCGCCGCGCTCGGTGTTTCGGGCGTGAAGAAAGCGCTCGGGAACACCAGCGCGGCCGGAGCACCCGTCTACGCGGGCCTGTTTCCAATGCTCGGCCGCGGCCCTTTCAGAATCGACGTGGAATTCCGGGCTGCGGGCGCGACGGGTCCGCAGCACGTGACTTTTTACTTTACGCATCCGAGCTTTCGGGCGCCGAAGCGGTCGCCAACCGGAGTCAGATAGACCGATCATTTTGAGTATGAAACCCGTTAAGGAGGCGCGATGAAAACGAGCGTTATGGCAGTGCACGCCATGCCGGCGGATATGGCGCATGAGATGGGCCATGGCGGCAAGGACCTGCCGGCCATGGTCCGCGACATGCGCAACCGTTTCTGGATCTGCCTGATTTTCACCGCGCCGATCTTTGTCTACGCCCCGATGGGAGGCATATTCGAGCCGCCGGCGCCGCCGTTCGGGATGGAGCTCAACCTGTGGCTGTTCTTCTTCGCAAGCGCCGCGATTCTCTATCCGAGCTGGCCGTTCTTCGTCTCCGCCTGGCGCGCGCTCAGGAATGGCACCCTGGGCATGGCGGCGCTGGTCGTGTTGAGCGTCGGCACCGGGTATCTCTTCAGTGTCGGTACCACGTTCTTCTTCAAGGAGGGCGGGCAGTTCTTCGAAGCCGTCGCCGTCCTGCTGATTTTCATCCTGCTCGGCCACTGGCTGGAAATGCGCGCCCGTGCGGGTGCGTCTTCCGCCATCACGGCGCTGATGGATCTCACTCCGGCGAAGGCCTCCGTTATCCGCGACGGCGCCGAAGTCGAAGTTCCGACGGCGGAGGTGTTGGCGGGCGAGATGGTCGTGATCCGGCCGGGCAACAAGATTCCGGTCGACGGCACGGTGGAGACCGGTGAATCGCTGGTCGACGAGTCCATGCTCACCGGCGAGTCGATGCCGGTGCAGAAGGGGCCGGGCGCCACGGTGATCGGTGCGACCATCAACAAGAGCGGCAGCTTTCGCTACAAAGCGACGAAGGTCGGGGCCGACACGGCGCTGGCGCAGATCGTGAAACTGGTGCAGGAGGCGCAGAACTCGAAGGCGCCGGCGCAACTCCTGGCGGACAAGGCCGCGCAATGGCTGGTGATTGCCGCGATCGCCATCGGTCTCGCGACCTTTGCGGTGTGGTTCTGGTGGATCGGAGAGCCGCTGCTGTTCGCGGTGACGCTGACCATCACGGTGTTCGTGATCGCCTGCCCGGATGCGCTGGGACTCGCGACGCCGATGGCGGTCATGGTGAGTACCGGCCTGGGCGCGATGAACGGCATTCTGTTCAAGAACGCCTCGGCGCTCGAAGACGCCACCAAGCTCAATGTCATCGTCTTCGACAAGACCGGTACGCTCACGGTTGGCCAGCCTGAGGTCGTCGAGATCGTGACGGCGGACGGGGTCAGCGAGGATGTGGTGTTGACTGCCGCCGCAGCCGTCGAGCAGGGCTCCGACCATCCGCTGGCCCAGGCAATCGTGCGTCGGGCGGCGAATCTCACCGTCGCGGCGCCGACAGGGTTCGAGAGCCTCGACGGCATGGGGGCGCGCGCCGAAACCGCCGGCGGAACGGTGTTCCTCGGCAACCGTCTGCTGATGGATACGCAAAAGCTCGCGCTCGGCCCCCTGGAGGCCGAAGCCACCCGCCTGCAGGGGGACGGCCGCACCGTGGTCCATGTGTCGCAGGCCGCTCGCGTGATCGGCCTCATCGCCATCGCCGATGCGATCAGGCCAACCTCCAAGGCGGCGGTGGCCAAGCTGCGCGAACGCGGCATCGAAGTGGTGATGCTGACCGGAGACAACGCGGCAACGGCCAAGCGCATCGCCGCCGATCTCGGCATCGACAGCGTGCTTGCCGACGTGCTGCCGGCGCAGAAGGCCGAGAAGGTGAAGGAACTGCAGGCCACCGGGAAAAAGGTCGGGATGGTGGGCGATGGCGTCAACGACGCGCCGGCGCTGACCCAGGCCAACGTTGGGATCGCCATTGGCGCCGGCACCGACGTGGCGATGGAAAGCGCCGATGTGGTGCTGATGAAAAGCGATCCGTACGACATCGTCGCCGCGATCGAGCTGTCGCGCGCCACGGTGCGCAAGATGCACCAGAACCTTTGGTGGGCGGTGGGCTACAACGTGATCGCGTTTCCGCTCGCCGCGGGCGTCCTGTACCCATTCGTACTAAGCCCGGAGGTCGCAGCGATGTCGATGTCCGGCAGCACCCTCATCGTGGCGATCAATGCGCTGATGCTGAAGCGCACCAAGCTGGAAGGTATCCGTCAGCCCGGCAAGACAGCGGCGCCCGGAACGCCCGAGGTCGCGGCCACGCCAAAGCCAGGTGGCGCGCCGGCGGTAGCGGCACCCCCGGAGCCAACCAAGGCTTCCGCGGTGCCGGCAAACCCGCAGACTAATGAAAAAGCCGCCGCGTGAGGGTCAACACCGAGCGACCGGCCGGCGTGCCCCGTGCCGCCATGGCCGCGCTCATGCTCGCCGTTTTCACGGTGTCGGTCGGCTTTGGCGTCGTGCTTCCGCTTCTGCCCTACCTGATCGAGCGGCTCCTGGGAGCGGGAGCAGAGGCTGCGCAAGTTTCCCGGCACACGGGGCTGCTGACCGCTGTCTACACCCTCTCGCTGTTTCTGTTTGCTCCCATATGGGGCCGGCTATCCGATCGGCGCGGCCCGCGTGGTGTGCTGCTGGTCGGGCTCCTCGGCTTCGGCGTAACCATGCTGGTGTTCTCGTTCGTCGAGAGCCTCGCGGCTGTCTACGCCGAGCGTTTCCTGAGCGGCATGTTCGCCGCGGCGGTGACGCCGGTGGCGGCGGCTGTGATCGGCAACTTCGCTACGACCGAGCAGGGGCGCGCCCGCCGGCTCGCGTTCGTCAGCATGGCCGGCATTACCGGCTTCCTGCTCGGGCCGATGCTGGGTGTATTCATTACGCGCTTTGCAGCGGATTTTTTCACCCTCGCCATGGCGGCCGGATCGGCCGCGATTGCACTCGCGGCGACCGCACTGCTCGCCTTTCTCGTGGCCTGCGCCGTCGCGTTTGCCGTGCCAAGCGGCGCGGGCCGCGATCGTTCGCAGAAGACCACGGGCGCCCCGGGCGATAAGACTAAATGGCTCGTGCCGAAGCTGCTGATCCTCACCTTCATCGTCTCGGCTGGCGTCGGGGTGTTCGAGGTCGGGCTTGCATTGCGCGGCAAGCAGGAACTCGGCTTGACCCCGTACCAGATCGCGCTGATGTTCACCGAATGCAGTCTGGTCATGTTTGTGATGCAGGCAATCGTATTCTCACCCTGGTTCAAGCCGGATGCGACTCGTTGGCTCATCGCGCCCGCGCTCGCCATGCTGGCGGCCGGCTTGTTCCTCGTGCCCTGGGCATCTGATTTTGCGTTGATGTTGGTCGTGATCGGTGCGGTCGCGGCCAGCGCCGGCATCCTTTCGCCGATCCTGACCTACTGGATCTCGGCCAAGGCCGGAAGCGCGCAGGGTTGGGAACTCGGCAAGCAGACCGCAGCCGCCAGCCTTGGGGTCACCCTGGGCTCGGCAGCGGGTGGACTCCTCTACAATGTCGCCGCCCTGGAGGGTGCCTCCTTCGTCCTGACAGCGGGCCTCACCGTGCTGGGTCTCCTGCTAAGCCTCGGCTTGCCGCATTTGCTCGCGCTCCGCAATGCATGCCCGCGCCCGGTATCGGCATGATCGCGCGCGCGGGTCTATGGGCGGCGCTCGCTTTCGTTCTGAATCTGGCGTGGGAAATCGCGCAGGTCAGGTTGTATACGATCTGGACGGAGGCGGATCGGTTGAGTGTCGCCTGGGCCCTGTTTCACTGCTCCGTTGGCGACGTCTTGATCGCACTCGCGATGTTCGCGCTGACGGGAATGGCGCTCCGCCGTGCGGACTGGCCGGCGTCGCGCCCGTGGACGGGCGGCGCCATTGTCGTTATCGGCACGATGGTCTATACGGCATGGAGCGAGTGGTACAACTCTATCCCGCCGGCAACTGGGGCTATACGGCGAGCATGCCGCTGATTTTCGGTATTGGTCTTTCCCCGCTGCTGCAGTGGCTGATCTTGCCGCCGGTCTTGGTGGTCGCCTATCGAACGCTGGGGCCGGCGCTATTCGGCCGGCACAACTCGCGCAGCCAGATTCCGCCGCGCGATTCTACGAGGGGTCAAGCATGACTGCAGAGCTGAAAAGTGCGCCGCCATTTTCAGAAAAACGGCCCCATGAAGGGGCCGTGAGAGTAGACATTTGCTTCTGATGGATTGAAACGGTCAGCCACCGATATTGTTCTTGCTAAGCAACTGATCAAGGCGCGCGACCTCGTTTCCGTTCATCGCGAGCTGCTTGCCGTCCTTGGTCTGCATGACGTGGCCCGGCTCCATGTAGACGGCACGACCGTACTGTTGCATGGCCATCTTGCCATCGGCGAAAATGTGCACCGTCGAGCCATCCTTGAGCTGGATGGATTTCTCCACCTGGTTTGCGTCCACCGCAAACGCGGAGACCGCGATCAAGCTGCTTGCAGCCGCCACCAAAATTTTCGTGAACATGACAATTACTCCTGATTTGATTGACCATGAAATGCTCCGTCATGGATTCGGCATGGTGTCCGGTTTGCTTCGTCCAACCATGCCCTCATCTTAGAAGCCGCACCCCTACGGGAAGGTGACGCGGGGATTACATTGTAGAAAGCCGCGCCGTGAAGCGGTCAATCGAATCTAGTGCATTCCGCCCATCACCACATTTACCGTATTCGCGGCGGCGGTCAGCGTCATCCCCGCATTTTGCATCGCGGTTTGCATGGATGCAGATGAAGTCATGTCAGTCAGTTGCATTCCAATGGTTCCGTCCGCCTTGAGGATGGGCATATTTACACTCGTGGCGTTCTGAGCGTTCAATGCGGCAAGCACGTTTGCTGACTTCGTCGTATCGGCCGTAACGTAACTATTCATTACTCCCGACATTGCGGTCACCGCGCACGCAAATTGCTGTGACGTCGTGGTGCCAGCGGCATTGCAGGCAACCCCGCTCGCGTCTTTGAGCAAATTGGAGTTCTTCGCCGCCATTGCCACCTTGGCCAGCTGTTTGGCCATGTTGGATTGCAAGGTCAGCGTGGCGGGATCGGAGCCATTGTCTTTCAGGTCCATCATCGGCATTACGCTCATATCGACACCCAGCGTCGACATGGCGGATTGGACTGCGGCGATCGATTGGCTGATCTTTGTCGCATCGATAGTAGTCGTGCTCACGGCGCTGGCAGCCATTTCGCTAAACGGTGTTACGTAAACGGTGGTCGTCTTGGAAACCGCGGGAACTACTGCCCGCATGGTCATGCCGTAGGGAATGTCGGTGCCGGTGGTTTCATCCACCATCGTGCTTGCCGCGCCGGCCATAACCTTGATCATCGCCGGCCCGGCATATCCGTCGGCAAGGGCGACACTGTAAGAACCATCATTTGCCGTGGTGCCCGATGCACATGACGCATCGGGCTCCGGCACCCCGTTGACGATTCGGCAGATGAGAACTTTTGCCTGCTTGATGATCCCCTTGGCGGCTGTGCCGCTCACAGAGGTTGTAGTAGGCAAAGCCGCAGCAGGAGAGCTTCCGTCTCCGCCGCCACCACCGCCACAGCCGCTCAGGACCAAAACGGTTGCTAAAGTCATTCCGGTAATGTTGTTCATTCTTCGCCTCGCAGGGAAAGTTAAGAAAATGTACGTTGAGCTTGTTGGCCGGAGGCGATGTTCGCCCCGTGGGGGAGGATAAGAAACGAGGCGCCACAAACCAAACTGATGTTAGCGCGTTGCTCCTCCCAGGAGATTACAAAAATGTAATGCTGGTGTCAGATCCACGTCGACCCCGGGATCGATCCGGGCTGTGAAACGTCGATTCGATGCCCCGCTGGCATTTGTCGGGAGCGGCAATGAATCTTTGCCCACCTTGAAACCAACCGATGCAGCAAGGCTGCGTTCGCTGCCGCACGGACGCCGGCACTATGTCAGCGTAGATTCGCCTCAACGGTACGGATGCCGAAGTTCTTTTGTCCTGTGCTGTGGCGGTTGAGGGAGCCAGTGAAGTTCGGCTCGCGTTGCCCGGATTCGCCAGGCAGCGTGACGCCCTTAAATCTGACGCCCTTTGCCATAGTGGTTCGCTAGTTGCATCGTTTCGATCAGGAGAACTCATGAAGACCTTGCTTGCTATGGCTATTGGTACGGTGACTCTGTTGGCCACCGGCGTCTCGTTGGCGCAAAACGGAAACATGATGAATGGTGGCACGGCAGGCGACGGCTGGATGAATGGATACGGCGCGATGGGTGGATACGGTGGGATATGGGTGCCGACTTTGCTTGTCATCGTGGTTGTGGGCCTCGTGGCATGGGTCGTCACGCAAAACCGCAAGTGAACGGCGGTATGCCGCCTATTCGATCGGCGCGTTTGAACGCATTATTCGATTGAGGACCAGCGGCCAGCGAAGAAATGCGGAGAACGCCGGCGGGCCAGTCTGCCCCGCCAGCATTTTTTTTGCGTCGCTTTGATGCGCTGCCGGTTGATCTATCCCGGAATTGTCCTGCGCGTGACTGCAGGGAGGAACGCATGGCTCTATTGATCGACCCGCAGAGGACCAAAGTGCTGAGAGCGGCGCCGCGACTAATGCAAATTCTGCGCGTGCTCGCCCGGCACAAGTTCCTGGGAGCCCTGTTCGGCAGGGCGCATTGGCCGGCGCCGAAGGAGGTACGGGAAACCTTCGAGGAACTGGGTCTGGTGTTTCTCAAACTCGGACAAGTGCTCGCGTTGCGGCGCGACCTGCTGCCGGCCGCCTACATCGATGAACTGCTGTTGCTGCACGACCAATTGCCGGCGATGGGCATTGACGTGGTGCGCGCGACGGTCGAGCGCCAACTGGGCGCCCCGTTGACTAAGCTGTTCTCGTCGTTCAGCGAGACGCCGCTGGCCGCCGCGACCATCGCCCAGGTGCATGAGGCGACAATGAGGGACGGGCGTCACGTGGCCGTGAAAGTGCAGCGGCCCCGCCTCAAAGCAACAATCTCCACGGATATTGCGGCACTGAATTACCTGGTCTGGCTGGGAGAGGGGCTGTTTCCGAGTCTGCGCGCCGTTGATCTCCCTATTGTGGTGCGTGAATTGGCCAACAGTCTTCACCGGGAAACTGATTTTGGGCGCGAAGCGCGTTCCATTGTGCTGATTCGCGCGGCGCTGGCCGATGTCCCCGACCTCTGGATCCCGGATGTCATAGCGGAGTATTCGGGAGAAACCGTGCTTACGATGGAGTACTCGGCCGGCGAGCGCGCGGATCTCTATGCGAAACGGCACCCGGAAGCGATGCCGCGGGTGGTCAACACCCTGGTAAAGCTGATGCTGCATTCGATTTTCGAAGAAGGCTTGTTTCATGCCGACCCGCACCCCGGCAATGTCTTCGTTCTGCCGGACGGGCGGCTCTCCCTGCTCGATTTCGGCAATACGGGCGATCTTGACGAGCCGATGCGCGAATCGCTGACACTGCTGCTCGAAGCGGTCGTCAAAGGAGATGCGCGGGCCGCCACCGAGGCTTATCTTGAAATGGCGCCGGCGAGCGAAAAAGTCAATCATGTGGAGCTGTTGGTCGACATAAAGGCCGTGCTCTATGAAATCCGCAGGACCAATCTGGCGGATGTTTCGATCGGGAATGCGTTCGAATCGCTGCTGCGCGCCGGAAGCCGAAACGGGGTACGCAATCCGGGCGAGTTTGTGCTGCTGACGCGTGCTTTCGTCATCCTGGAGTCGATGATAGGCCAACTCGCCCCGGGCTATAACCACATGGAATCGTTTCGGGAAGAGATCTCGCGCCTGACCGCGCAGCACTTCTCACTGGCGCGGATAAAGGGAACGACAACCAAGCTTGCACGCGAACTGGAGCGCCTGATAATCGATGCGCCCGGCGACACGCGACGTATCCTCCGGCGCGTCGCCGAAGGCAATCTGGGCCGGCTTCCGGGTCTGGAGGCCCTGGGACGCAAATTCAGCCGCAATCTCGAGCGGCTAACCGGCGCCATCGCTTTCGCGGCTCTCGTGATCGGCGGCTCGATGCTGTTGATGACTCCGATGGGCGGCTGGCATGACACTTTCGGCGAAATGATGATTATCAGCGGGTTTCTCGGCATTATCATCATCTACATTCGCGCATTGCGTCGCGACCCTGACCAACGTTGACGCCCGCCTGCTGCATGCACCAGTTCTCCAATTTATGCTCGCGGCTGGTATCGGCATGATCGAACGAGTAAACAGTCAACCGGATTTCGAACCAAATCGCTTGCGGCGAATGCATCGGCTTACGCTCCGGCCGGCTTCCCCATTGCTCTAGTGGTGACGAAGACCCCCACTGTCCATCAGGGAACCATCGATGCCGCGAAAAAACAGAAGTGTGATGTGATCTTCATGGCCTCGCACGGCCGCCGCGGCCTGTCGGAGCTAAGTATGGGCAGCGGTCACGCATAAAGTGCTGACGCACTCCATGATTCCGGTAGCCGCTGCCTACAACCCTAAGCCGGACAAGCCGGAAGCAAACAAGTGTATCCGGCCGAAAAAAAAGCTAATGGCCTGCAATACGAGCCAGACATCGAGCCCAGGCAATATCACCTCGGGACTCCGCCCCTCATGTCCCAGGATATCGCGCGCGAGCCAAGCCATCGATTTCATAAGATTACAGAAATGTAATCCGCGCGTCAGTTTCTCGTAGGCTGCCGGACAGCAAGATGGCTGCCTGAGAATACAAATCAATTCGCGCCAATGGAGACGCTCATTAAACTTTTTGTCCTTGGCCTTGCTCTGACGGTGGCGCCAGGCCTGGTGCCGGCCGCCGAGCCATCGCCGTCCGAAAAGTCCGCGCCCCCGGTGCGCGCCTACGTGCCCGCCTTCGACGGCTATCGCCCCTTGATCGATGAGCCGATGCGTCCTTGGCGCGACGCCAACGAGGAAATGGGGCGACTCGGTGGCCACATTGGTCACATCGGCAACGAAGCCGGTACGCCCGCCCATTCGGCGCCAGGCGAGGCTGGCAAGCCCGCGCGTCCGGCGCCAGACAATGCCGGCGCGGCCTCGCCCGGCGCCCATTCCGGTCACCATCGATAGGAAAAGGCGGCGATGCCATCAGCTTCGAAATCCATACCTCCTCCGCGCATGAAGCTGTCGACACTGAAGTTGTCGACGCTTTTCATCGGTACGCTGGCGCTAGGCGGCTGCGCGACCTTCTCCCGGGACGGCGGCTTCGGTTCGGTCGAAAAGGCCGCCGCCGAGCGTCTCGGCAAGGACCTGCGCTGGGCCAGGTCCGACGACGAGCGCAACAGCATCGAGGCGCGGGTGCGGGAACTGCTCGCCCGGCCCTTGTCGGTCGAGGACGCGGTGCAGGTCGCCCTGCTCAACAACCGCGGGCTGCAGGCGGCGTACTTCGAACTCGGCATTTCCGAGGCGGATCTGGTTCAGGCGGGGCGCCTCCCCAACCCGCACTTCTCCATGCTGCGCGTCAGCGCGCCGGTGAATGGGGTGCGCGAGTACAAGATCGAGCAGGCGCTGACCCTGAACGTTTTCGCGCTGATCACCATGCCCATGGCGGTGGGGGTGGAGAAACGCCACTTCGAACAAACGCAGCGTCAGGTGGCGATGGATGTCCTGCGCCTCGTCGCCGAAACCCGCACGGCGTATTTCACCGCCGTCGCCGCCGACGAGACGCTGCGCTACATGCGCAAGGTCAGGCAGGCAGCCGATGCGGGCGCCGAACTCGCCCGCCGCATGGCGTTGGTCGGCAATTTCAGCAAGCTGCGGCAGGCTAGAGAACAGGCTTTTTACGCCGACGCAACGCTCAACCTGGCCCGCGCCGAGCAGGCACAGACGGCGGCGCAGGAGCGGCTCACGCGGCTGTTGGGGCTGGGCGGCAGTCAGGCATTCAAGCTGCCCGAGCGCCTGCCCGAGCTGCCGCAGACACCCGACGACTTGCCCAACGTCGAACAGATCGCCATGGAGCAGCGCCTGGACCTGCAAGCGGTCCGCTTCGAAACCGAGGCGCTCGCCAGCAACCTGGGACTGACCAAGGCGACGCGCTTCATCAATCTCCTGGAATTCGGCCCGGCGCGGGTTCTCGAAGGGCATAAGAGCGATCCCTACAAAAAGGGTTATGAGATCAGCTTCGAACTGCCGCTGTTCGACTGGGGCGGCGCGCGCGTGGCGAAAGCCGAGGCGATCTACATGCAGGCCGTCAACCGTGCGGCGGAGATGGCCGTGAATGCCCGTTCCGAGGTGCGCGAGGCGTACCAGGGTTACCGCAGCGGCTACGACATCGCCAGGCACTACCGCGACGAAATCGTCCCGGTCAGCCAGCGTATCGCCGACGAAAACCTGCTGCGCTACAACGGCATGCTCATCGGCGTGTTCGACCTGCTGGCCGATGCACGCGCGCAGATCGCGAGCGTGAACAGCTACATCGAGAGTTTGCGCGATTTCTGGATCGCCCAGAGCGACCTGCGCATGGCGCTCGTCGGCAAGGCCTTCCTCCCCGCTGCGCCCAGGGCCGCCCTTGCGGGCGCCCAGGATCGCCCCGGCCACTGACAGGCAAGGATACGGATCATGACTTCGCGTCGGGATTTTTTCAAAGGCATGGGCCTGGCCGGCGGCGCTGTCGCCGCCGCCTCGGTCAGTTCCGTCGCCATGGCGGCATTGCCCGAGCTCGTGACCATGGACAAACCGGACACCGCCGCGCCGCTCGTTCCGTCCAGCGGTCGGTCCTACAACCCGGTGGTGACCCTCAACGGCTGGACGCTACCCTGGCGGATGAACAAGGGCGTCAAGGAGTTCCACCTGGTCGCCGAGCCCGTGGTGCGCGAAATTGCCCCCGGAATGAAAGCCCACCTGTGGGGCTACAACGGCCAGAGCCCGGGGCCGACGATCGAAGTGGTGGAGGGCGAGCGCGTGCGCCTGTTCGTCACCAACCGCCTGCCTGAACACACCACCATCCACTGGCACGGACAACGCCTGCCCAATGGCATGGACGGCGTGGGCGGCCTGAACCAGAAGCAGATTCCCCCGGGCAAGACCTACGTCTATGAGTTCGTCGCGCGCCGGCCGGGGACCTTCATGTACCACCCGCACGCGGACGAGATGACGCAGATGGCGATGGGCATGATGGGCTTCTGGGTGACGCACCCGAAGGGCAGGCATGCGCTTATCGACGCGGTGGACCGCGACTTCTGCTTTCTGCTCAATGCCTACGACATCGACCCGGGCAGCTTCACGCCCAAGGTGAACACCATGCTCGAGTTCAACCTCTGGACCTGGAACAGCCGCGCGTTTCCGGGCATCGACTCCTTGAACGTGCGCCTCAACGACAAGGTGCGCATCCGCATCGGCAATCTGACCATGACCAGCCACCCCATGCATCTGCACGGTCACGAGTTTCTGGTCACCGGCACCGACGGCGGGCCGACGCCGAAAACTGCGCGCTGCTACGAGGTGACCACCGACGTCGCCGTTGGGCAGATGCGGCAGATCGAGTTTCTCGCCGACGAGGAGGGCGACTGGGCCTTCCACTGCCACAAGAGCCATCACACCATGAACGCGATGGGGCACGACGTGCCGACCATGATCGGCGTGGATCATCGCGGTATCGCCAGGCAGATCACCGATCTGATTCCCGATTACATGGTCATGGGGGAACGCGGCATGGCCGACATGGGCGAGATGGAGATGCCCCTTCCCGACAACACGCTGCCGATGATGACCGGTCAGGGCCCTTACGGCGCGGTGGAAATGGGCGGCATGTTCTCGGTGCTCAAGGTGCGGCGCAATCAAAAGCCCGGCGACTACAAGGACCCCGGCTGGTACACGCAGCCACCCGGCACCCAGGCATTCGAGTGGACCGGAGCGCTCGCCGCGCCGGCGCGCTTCAAGTCCGAGGGGGGGCAATCGATGCCTGCCCGGGGAAAGCCTGCCGCAGCGGAAGTGAAAGTGCGCAAACCCGGCAACCATTCCAAACACTGACCCACGATTTTCCCCAGGAGAAAAATGATGCAATCCAGATATGCCGCGCTGCTGGCGTTGACGATGCTCGCCGTTGTCCCCTCGCTGACCATGGCGCACGGCGGTGAGGCGCGGGAGGCCAAGCCCAAACACGAGATGAAAGGCATGGACAAATCACACAAGGATGAAGGTCCGGGGCACGCCGCCGCCCTGGGCAAGCCGGCGGACGTCAAGCACGCCACGCGAACCATGCAAATCGTGATGGGCGACAACATGCGCTACGAACCGAAACGCATCGACATCAAGCAAGGCGAGACGATACGCTTCGTGGTGCGCAATGACGGGAAGGTCAAGCACGAGATGGTCCTCGGCAGCATGGCTGAATTGAAAAAACACGCCGCCCTGATGCTGAAGTTCCCGGAAATGGAGCACGACGATCCGAACGCGGTATCGGTCGAAGCGGGGAAGACGGGCGAATTCGCCTGGGCCTTTACCAAAGCCGGAACCTTTGATTTCGCCTGCCTGGAACCGGGTCATTTCGAGGCGGGAATGAAGGGCAGGATCAGGGTCACTAAGTGACGGTCCGGCCGGATATTGCAAACCCCTACCATGCCCGACCGGCGTCTATACACGCCGCCAGCTCTCAGGAGAAAACGATGAAGCGCGTTTTGATCGCCACCTTGATTGCCGCCGCTTTCGCACTGCCGGCCGCAATTTTTGCCGCCGGGGACCCTGGTGGCCATCAGATGGCGCAAGCCCCCGCTGCCGCCGATGCGCAGATGGCGGATGGACTGGTGAAGAAGGTGGACAAATCCGCCGGCAAGCTCACCCTGTCGCACGGCCCGCTCCCCGCCCTCGGCATGCCGGCGATGACCATGGTGTTTCGCGTCAAGGACGCGGCCTGGTTAGACCAGATGAAGGTCGGCGACAAGATCCGCTTCATGGCCGACAAGGTGAACGGGCTCTATACCGTCGTCCATTTCGAAGCCGCCAACTAGCGTCCCGAATCGTCAGGCATAGCGACATTGCGTACTAACTGGAGAAAGAAATGGCAGCGATGATGATTCTGATGGTCGTGTTACTGGTCGTGCCCGGTTCGGGTGGCCATATGGGTTCGCATGGCGGGAACGGTTCGCCGAACCAGGCCGCGCAAGCGCATGAGCACGGCACCGCGAAGACGGATACAGAGAAACCCTGACGTGCTGCACCCGGCCTCGCGGGAGGTCGGGCCAAAAGCGACCCGTCCCTGGCGCCCTCGAATCGCCTTATCCTCGACGGATGTCTGAGCAGAAGCGCAAGTGAGTCCCTCGATTCAGCGGAAGGTGGTGGCGCGCCTCGTCCCGGCGTGGCTGATCCTGTCCGTTGTCTTCGGCGCGCTGACCTACTGGGTGGAAAGCCGCCGGGTGGATAGTTTCGTATTCGATCTGGCGACGGAGGCCGCCGCACATTTCGACACGCCCGCCAATGTTGCGATGTTCCACGGCGATCCCGAAGAGCATCGGCAGGCGCTGCGCGAGTTTCTCGAGCAAACCCACTTCGTCAGTCTCAGGCTGTATTCCTCGCGGCAAAGGCTGCTGATCGAGGTTTGGAGAACCGGGAATCGCGATCTCTCGGTCGCCGCGGCCGCGCACCGCCACGATTTTCCGGCCTTGGGAGATCACCATCGCAACAAGATCCAGGTGGGCGATACGCTCTACATCCAGGTCCTTATCCCCTTGCATTCGTCCGGGAACAGGATCTTCGGCTACTTCGAGGGCATCTATCAGGTCCCACCGACGACGATTGCGGCGATTGCGCACCGGATGGGGGACGCCTTGTTTGTCGTGCTATTGGTGGTCGCGTTGACCACTTTGGCGCTGTATCCGGTCATCGTGGCGCTCAACCGGAACACGCTGCGGCTTTCCGCTGCGCTGCTCGACAGCAACGTCGAACTGATGCGCACCCTTGGCAGCGCCATCGCCAAGCGCGATTCGGACACCGATGCGCATAACTATCGCGTTACGCTTTATGCGGTCAGGCTGGCGCAAGCGTTGAGGCGGCCGCAGGACGAAATTGCGGCATTGATCGCCGGCGCTTTCCTGCACGACGTGGGCAAGATCGGCATTCCCGACGGTATCCTGCTCAAGCCGGGAAAGCTGAGCGTTGCCGAGTTCGAGACGATCAAGACCCATCTCTCCATCGGTGAAGTCATCGTTGGTGAATCGAAATGGCTCGCGGCGGCCCGCGACGTTGTCGCGTTTCATCACGAAAAATATGATGGCACGGGCTACTTGCGCGGTATGAAAGGCGAAGCGATTCCGTTCAATGCGAGGCTGTTCGCGATTGTCGACGTGTTCGACGCGTTGACCTCCCGGCGGCCCTATAAGCCTGCCTTGCCGCTGGATGAGGCGATGCGGGTGTTAGCCGAGGGACGGGGCGTGCATTTCGATCCGGATATCCTCGACGTTTTTGCGCCGCTGGCCCCGGCGCTACTGCGCGAGTACGCCGCGGCCGAAGAAAGCTATCTGAAGGCGTGCCTTGCCGAATTCGAGAAATGCTATTTTTCGGGACCCAAATCCACGCGTTGACGAGTGTCGAGCCCGCAAATGCGCCGCCGGACACGTCCTGCTATGGTCATCCCAAAAGAAAACGGCCCCTTGAAGGGGCCGCGAGGGTGGGCATTGGATTCTGATAGATTGAAACGGTCAGCCACCGATATTGTTCTTGCCAAGCAGCTGATCAAGGCGCGCGACCTCGTTTCCGTTCATCGCGAGCTGCTTGCCGTCCTTGGTCTGCATGACGTGGCCCGGCGCCATGTAGGTGGCGCGGCCGAACTTGTCTTCCATGGCCATCTTGCCATCGGAGAAAACGTGGACCGTCGAACCATCTTTGATCTGGATCGATTTCTCCACCTCGTTTCCTGCCGACTTGCTCGGCACGATCTTCTTCTCCATTAGCTCTCTGCTATGACGTGTGACGAGGCCCTCCGCCGTGACCGGATCGGTGTGCATATCCCCGTACCACGTGCCGGAATCCTGTGCGACCGCAGCAGGCGCCGCAATCTTCCTTTCCATCAGCTCTCTGCTATGACGCGTGACGAGGCCCTCCGCGGTGACCGGATCGGTGTGCATATTGCCGTACCACGTGCCGGAGTCCTGCGCAATCGCAACAGGCGCCGCAGCAGCGAGCGCGAGCGCAGAAGCGAGAATAGTGAGCCGCAATTTTGTGTTGATGGTCATGATTGAATCTCCTTGGTAGTAAATATAAAGCTACGGTGTCGGCTAAGCGCCTTGAAGCACGCTCGGCCTCGACTACGGTTATGTTCGTAGTGAATGAACTATAGGCTGTCGATATCTACGAGCGCATGACGCGACGATTACACTTTTGTAATATCGCTCCACGTATTTTGTTGGCTGATACATGGCGGGTGGAATCGGTATAGCGCAGAATGGATTGATCCTACGCGTGTGCGAGATCGATAGAATGTCTCTTCGCTCACGTCTGCTTCATAACAGCATCTCTATATCAATCGAGGCCGCCGCGCCCCGACTAGTATTGTGACACTCAAATTATGCAACATCGTTTGCCCTCACCGTACTCTGAGAGACATGCGCGACTATCACGTTTCGTATTCAATGTGCGTCGATACTAGCGCTGATGCCAGCCTTCTAAAGGCGTGTCCGCAATTTGCTCTGAAAAAGATGGCTCTTCTGCAAATCAAGTGGTTAATTGCCGCGCCGAGTCGAGATGATTGCGGCCCCCCAACGGGCCGCTTCCATTTTGGAGAACCGGAAAAGCGCCGCGCGCATCCCCTATCGCAATTCGACCTCTCCGGCCCGGGCAGCTTTTGCGGGCAAGTCGGGCGCAATCTTCTTGAAAAGCGGCTACGGACTTGAAAGACTGAGCGGGGACGTTCCCGATAGCCATGGTTCGCCAAGGCTTGCCAAGAACGCTATGTTTCCACTACGTTGGGCTCCGGCGCATTCCGCTCTTCGCTACATCTACCGTATTCGCAGCAACATTCACCGGTATAAGAGATGCGAGAAACTGAACCGATGTTGGCGCACCGTTCCCCCGACAAGATTACAAGAATGTAATGTTGGCGTCAGATTCCTGTCGGTCCGGAATCCGCACAATGCGGGCTCTGCTGAAGTGCAGCCGGACGACCTTGAACATTTGCCTTGGCGGCCGGCATTACAACCAGTAACCCGAGGATACGTACCCATGAATGCCAGAATGCTTATGCTTGCCGCGCTCGCCTTGACCCCGATTGCAGTGTACGCCGACCAGGACGCGCATCAGGGCATGATGCACGGCACGATGCACGGCAACGCCGGGGGCGGACACTCGGCCGATGGTGGACATGCGCAGGGGGTGGGCGAGCCTGGGGACTCGAACAAGGTCTCACGCACGATCCAGGTGATTATGAGCGACGACATGAAGTTCACGCCCGTCAAGCTCAATGTGAAGCGCGGCGAGACCATCAAATTTGTGGTCAGGAACGCCGGTCAGAGTAAGCACGAGATGGTGATCGGGTCCATGGCGGAACTGAAGCAGCACGCCGAGCTGATGCGCAAAATGCCCGGGATGGAGCACGACGACCCGAACCAGGTGGCGCTCGATCCGGGCAAATCCGGAGAGCTGGTATGGCGATTCACCAAGGCGGGCACGGTCGATTTCGCCTGCCTGCAGCCGGGGCATTTCGAGGCTGGTATGCTGGGAACGGTTTCGGTCAGATAGGCGTTAAAGTACCACGGATGATTGATTATCAGCGAAAGGGAAAGGACATGACTCGCAATTCAGGCTTGATCGCTTTTTTGTTTCTTGGCGCGGGGCTCGCGTTCCAGGCGAGCGCGGACGACACGCATCATCCACAAACCGGGACGACAGCGGTTGCCGCGGCAGCTTCAACCGCGGCATTGACCGACGGAGAGGTGCGCAAGGTCGACAAGGCCGCGGGCAAGATCACGATCAAGCACGGCCCGATGCCCAAATTCGACATGCCGCCGATGACCATGGCATACCGCGTCAAAGACAAGGCCATGCTCGACGGGTTGAAGTCCGGCGACAAAATCAAATTCGATGTCGACGGTGTCGGCGGCGAATTCACGGTCTTGCGCCTGGAGAAAGCGAAATAGGCGGCAGGCCGAGGTGCTTCTGCGGCGCTCCGTCCGGGGCGCTGTTCGTGCGTTCGTCGGAACACGCGGATTGCGGTGGAAGGAGATTGTGATGACCACTAATTGGATCGGTTTGTCGAAGCGCATGCCCCGGGCTGTCGCCGCCGCGGCCGTGGTTGCGGCGATTGCGGCGGCGTCCGCATCGGCGCAGAACCTGTCCGCGCAAGCGGCTGCGGCGGTGTCCGTCGAGGTGAACCCGGGGAACGATCGCATTGTGGCGCCGGCCCTGGGTGCGCTGGTCGCCGAAGCGCTGCAGAACAATCCCGAGTTGCGCGCGGCGGCGAAAGAGACCGAGGCCGCGGGCGAGCGCGTGCGTCCGGCGGGCGCGCTGGAGGATCCGATGCTGGAGGCAGGCTTGCTCAACGTACCGTTCCAGGGCTTGCGGCTCAACCGCGAAGACATGACCATGAAGATGCTCGGGCTGTCGCAGAAGCTGCCTTATCCCGGCAAGCGCGCATTGCGCGAGCAGGTCGCGGCACAGGATGCGGAAACGCTCAAGTACGGCCTGCGCGAAACCAGCAACCGCGTCGCGCGCGACGTCAAGCTCGCCTACTTCGATCTTGCGCTGACCGACGCGACCGTGCGGTTGTTGAAAAGCAATCGGCAGATTCTGGAGCAGTTCCTGCGTATCGCGGAGGGCCGCTACGGCGTCGGCCAGGCGGCGCAGGCCGAGGTGCTGAAAGCGCAGACCCAGCTTGGCCGGATGACCGAGGAGCTGTTGCGCATGGAACGCGAACGCCCGGTGATGGAAGCCGAACTGGTGCGCCTGCTTGGCCGGCGCGGAGACGCCTCGCCGATCGCGGTGGAGCTGCCTGGCCTGCGCAACGCCGAGCTCACGCTGGACGCGCTGCAGCAGTCGGCGTTGCGCGAGCGCCCGCAATTGCTGGGACTGCAAAGCGCAATCGACCGCAACACGAAGAACCTGGAACTCGCGCGCAAGGAAGCCCAGCCGGACTTCGACCTGCGTTTTTCCTACGGCCAGAGGGAAAAAGACCTCGCCGGCATGCCGCGGGAAGATTTGTTCAGCATTACCGTGGCGATGAATCTGCCGGTGTGGCGCCAGGACAAGATCGAGCCGCGCATCGCCGAAGCGCGGGCGATGCACGAGCAGACGCTGGAAATGCTGCAGGCGCAGCAGAACGAAGTGCTGGCCAGGCTGCGGCAACAGGTCGCGGTGACCGAGCAAAGCCGCAAGTCGGTGCGCTTGTACGAGACCGACATTCTGCCGCAGGCACGGCTCGCGGTCGAGGCAACGCTGGAGGCCTACAGGGTGAGCCGCGTCGATGTGCTGATGCTGCTCGACAGCCAGATGACCTTGTTCAGCTACGAGATCAGCCGCGCGAAGGAACTGGTCAACTTCAACAAAGCGCTGGCGGAGATCGAGCTGCTCACCGGCAAGCAGATGTTCTGACATCCATGGCAAGGGACGAGTAATGAAACGGACTATTTTGTTGGCGGCGGCGGTTGTACTGGGGGGGGCGTTGTTGGCGGCTGGTTACTGGTGGGGCGTGAATCAATCGGCGCCGTCTGCGTCACGAGCGGCCGAGGGCAAGGCCGGCGCCAAGTCCGAAAGTAAGATCCTCTATTACCGCAATCCAATGGCGCCCACGGATACTTCTCCGGTGCCCAAAAAAGCGCCGGACGGCATGGATTTTGTGCCTGTGTACGCCGACGAAGCGCCGCAGGCGCAGACCGGCAAGCCCAAAGGCAAGATTCTTTATTACCGCAATCCGATGGGCCTGCCGGATACTTCGCCGGTGCCGAAAAAAGACCAGATGGGCATGGACTACATCGCCGTATATGAGGATGACGAGCCGGCGTCGGCCACGCCGCTGGTCAAGCTCAGTCTGGACAAGGTGCAAAAGCTCGGCGTGAAAACCGAAGCGGTCACTTTGCGCGATCTTGCGGGCACCATCCGGGCGGTGGCGACGGTGCAGGCGAACGAGCGCTCGCTCTCCACCGTCACCTCCAAGTTCGACGGCTGGATCCAGAAGCTCTACGTCAATACCACCGGCCAGGCGGTGAGAAAGGGCGAGGCGCTGATGGACGTGTACAGCCCCGACCTGATCACGGCGCAGCAGGAATATCTGATCGCGAAGCGAGGCGTGCAAACGCTCGCCGGCGGCAGCGCGGAAGCGCAGGCCAGCATGCAGCGATTGGCGGACAGCGCCTTGCAGCGCCTGCGCAACTGGGACATTTCCGAAACCGAATTGCAGCGCCTGACACGGGATGGCCAGACCACCCAGTACCTGACGCTGCGCTCGCCCGCGAACGGAGTGGTGCTGGAGAAACCCGCGATCCAGGGCAAGCGCTTCATGGCCGGGGAGGTGCTGTACCAGGTCGCCGACCTGTCGCAGGTGTGGCTGCTGGCGGAGGTGTTCGAACAGGACCTCGGTCAGGTGCGCATCGGACAGGCGGCGAGCATAAGGGTCGACGCCTATCCGGAGAAAGTGTTCTCGGGCAAGGTGACTTTCGTTTATCCCACCGTCACGCCGGAGAGCCGCACGGCCCGGGTGCGCATCGAGCTGGCCAATCCGGGAGGCGTGCTCAAACCGTCCATGTACGCGCGCGCCGAGTTCACGACCATGCGCGGCAAGGGACAGGCGTTGACCGTGCCCGACTCGGCGGTGCTCGATACCGGCACGCGGCAACTGGTGCTGGTGCAGCGCGCCGAGGGTCGGTTCGAGCCGCGCCCGGTCAAATTGGGAGCGCGCGGCGATGGCTATATCGAAGTCCTCGATGGCGTCAAAGCGGGTGAGATGGTGGTGGTCAGCGCGAATTTCCTGATCGATGCGGAGAGCAATCTCAAAGCGGCGTTCAGCGGCTTCGGTCAGGGCGCGGAGGGCGGAAAACCGGGTGACAAGGGGGCGACCGCGACCGGGCTGCCCGCAGCCGGTGCCAAAGTCGAGACGCATCGCGGCGAAGGCACTGTCACTGCGGTGGATCCGGCCCAAGCCAGCGTGACGCTCGCGCATGGTCCGATCGCCAGTCTGAAATGGCCGGCGATGAGCATGGATTTCAAGGTCAAAGATGCGGCGCTGCTGCGCACGCTGAAACCGGGTCAGAAAATTGTCTTCGACCTGGCGGGGGAAACGGGTGGAGAGTACGCAATCGTTCGTATTCAGCCAGCCGCAGAACCCAAGCCGGCCGCCGACACGCATAAGGGGCACTGACATGCTCGGTCGCGTCATCGAATGGTCGGTGCGCAACGTTTTCCTCGTGCTCCTGACCGCGGTCTTCGTCGTTGCCGCGGGCGTCTATGCCCTGATGCGCACGCCGCTGGATGCGATTCCGGATTTGTCCGACGTGCAGGTGATTATCTACACCGAGTATCCGGGCCAGGCGCCGCAGGTGGTGGAAGACCAGATCACCTATCCCTTGAGCACGGCGATGCTGGCCGTGCCCAAGTCCAAGGTGGTGCGCGGGCTGTCGGTATTCGGCGCCTCCTTTATCTATGTCATTTTCGAGGATGGTACCGATATTTACTGGGCGCGCACGCGGGTGTTGGAATACCTCAACTTCGCTTCCGGGCGCATGCCGCGCGGCGTTACCCCGACGCTGGGGCCGGACGCCACCGGCGTGGGCTGGGTGTACCAGTATGTTGTGCTCGCGGCCAACCGCTCGCTGGCGGAATTGCGCAGCATCCAGGACTGGTTCGTGCGCTATCAGCTCACCAAGGCCCAGGGCGTGGCCGAGGTGGCGAGCGTGGGCGGTTTTGTCCAGACCTATCAGGTCACGGTGGAGCCGCGCAAGCTGCAGGCCTACGGCATCCCGCTGATGAAAGTGGTGGAGGCGATCCGCGCCAGCAATCGCGACGTGGGTGGCCGCGCGATCGAGATGGCGGAGACCGAATTCGTGGTGCGCGGCCGCGGCTATCTGCGCGGCGTGTCCGACATCGAGAACCTGGTGCTGAAGGCGGACAAGGGCACGCCGGTTTTGATCCGCGACATCGCGCGGGTCGAACTGGCGCCGGATGAACGCCGCGGCCTCACCGAACTGAACGGCGAAGGCGAGGTGGTCGCTGGCATCGCCGTGGCGCGCTACGGCCAGAATGCGCTCGACGTCATCCACAACCTGAAGGCCAAGATTGCGGAAATCTCCCCCGGCCTGCCGCCGGGTGTGTCGCTGCAGTCGGTGTATGACCGCTCCGACCTGATCCATCGGGCCATCGCCACGCTGATCCGCACCCTGATCGAGGAAAGCGTCATCGTGGCGCTGGTATGTGTCGTGTTTCTGATGCACGCGCGCAGCGCGCTCGTGGCCATCGTCATGCTGCCGATAGGCGTGCTGATCGCGATGATCGTGATGCACCTGATCGGCCTCAATTCGAACATCATGAGCCTGGGCGGCATCGCCATCGCCATCGGCGCCATGGTGGACGCGGCCATCGTCATGATCGAAAACGCGCACAAGCATATCGAACGGGCGCCGCCGGACGCACCGCGTCTGCAGATCATTATCGATGCCTGCCGCGAAGTCGGGCCGGCATTGTTTTTCAGCCTGCTGATCATCACCGTCTCATTTCTGTCGGTATTTTCCCTCGAAGCGCAGGAAGGCAGGATGTTCACCCCGCTTGCCTACACGAAGACGTTCGCCATGGCCGGCGCGGCGCTGCTGTCGATCACCCTGGTGCCGGTGCTGATGCTGCTGTTCATCCGCGGCAACATCATGCCGGAGAAGAAAAATCCGGTGAATCGCTTCCTCATCTGGATCTATCGCCCGGTCATCGCCTGGGTGATGCGCTGGAAGAAGCTCACCATTGTCGCCGCCGTGGTCGCCTTGGGCGTGACGGCCTATCCGGCAATGCGGCTGGGCAGCGAATTCATGCCGGTGCTGAACGAAGGCTCGTTGCTGTTCATGCCGGCGACGCTGCCGTCGTTGTCGATCACCAAGTCGGCGGAACTGCTGCAGACCCAGGACAAGATACTGAAGGGCTTCCCCGAGGTCGAATCGGTGTTCGGCAAGGCCGGACGCGCCGCCACTGCCACGGACCCGGCGCCGCTGGAGATGTTCGAAACCGTGATCAACCTCAAGCCGGAAGCCGAATGGCGCGCAGGCATGACGGTGGACAAGCTGATTGCCGAAATGGACCAGGCGGTGCAGATCCCGGGCGTATCCAACGCCTGGACCATGCCGATCAAGGCGCGCATCGACATGCTCGCAACCGGCATCCGCACCCCCATCGGCATCAAGGTGTTCGGCAAGAGTCTGGCCGAGATCGAGAAGTTGGCGAAAGCGATCGAGGCGGTGGTGAAAAACGTGCCCGGCACCACCAGCGCCTATGCCGAGCGCGTCACCGGCGGCTATTACCTCGACATCGAGCCCGACCGCATCGCCCTGGCGCGCTATGGCCTCGGCGTGGGCGAGTTGCAGGACGTGATCGGCGTTGCCCTGGGCGGCGAGATGGTGACCACCACGGTGGAGGGGCTGGAGCGTTACGGTGTTATCGTGCGCTATCCGCGCGAACTGCGGCAGGATCCGCAGACCATCGCCAGCCAGGTGCTGGTGCCGATCATGGGGGGCGCCATGATTCCCCTGGGGCAGGTCGCGCGCGTGAGCCTGATGCAGGCGCCTCCCGCAATTCGGACCGAGAACGCGCTGCTGACGGCATACATTTTTGTCGATATCCGCGATCGCGACATTGGCGGCTATGTGGCCGAGGCGCAGAAAGCGGTGCAGGAGCAAGTGAAATTCCCGCCTGGTTACTACGCCACCTGGAGCGGGCAGTTCGAGTACATGGAGCGCGCCAAGGCCAAGCTCAAGATCGTGGTGCCGCTTACGCTGGTGATCATATTCCTGCTGCTGTACCTCAATTTCCGGCGGCTCACCGAAACCATCATCGTGATGCTGTCGGTGCCGTTCTCCCTGGTGGGCGGCGTATGGCTGATGTGGCTGCTCGACTACAACATGAGCGTGGCGGTAGCGGTGGGCTTCATTGCGCTCGCCGGCGTGGCCGCCGAGACCGGCGTGGTGATGCTGATCTACCTCGATCAAGCCTGGGAGGCGAGCAAAGCAAAGCGCGCGGCCGAAGGCGGCAAGCCGACGCTGGCGGACCTCTATGCGGCGATCATGGAAGGCGCGGTGGAGCGCGTGCGGCCGAAGATGATGACCGTGGTTGCGATCATGGCCGGCCTCCTGCCCATCATGTGGGGCAGCGGCACCGGCTCCGAAGTCATGCGCCGGATCGCGGCACCGATGGTGGGCGGGATGATTTCATCCACCATCCTGACGCTGATCGTGATTCCGGCGATCTATGGACTGGTGAAGCAATGGAGCATTAAACAATCAGTTGCATAGTGAATGTTGAATCTGGACGACACACGCGCGCATGAGGGCGCGGCATGCCTTCCTGCGCTAACCGGTGTTATGCGGACGCAGGCGCCGGCGCCACCAGATCCCTGAGCGTCAGCTCGCGTACCTGCTCCTCCAACGCCAGATCCACCCTTGCCAGAATCGATTCGATCTCTGCCGGCACCGGCACCGCCTCCGGCCCCAGGTAATGCTCTTCGCCGGCCGTGCGCAGGGCGAGCAGCAGGTCTTTCAGCGCGATCGAGCCGATGTCGCGGCTGGGCAGGTAGGCGGGCGGATCGTCGCCGGTCTGCAGCAGCAGGCCGCCGCGCTCGAGCGCGGCGAGCACCCCCTGCAGCGCGTAGGTGGGTACGCCGAGGCGCTGCGTCAGGTCGGAAAAGGTCCATGCCGGACCGCCGTCCCTGTAGGTCTTGCCGATCAAATACATCAGCATCACCGCGACGCGCTCGCGCATGCGATTGCTCAGTCGCGGCTCGCCCTGCTCCAGCACCAGGTATTCCGGATGTTGAATGTAGAAGGCAATGCTTGCGCCCAGCAGCAGGATCAGCCAGTTGAGATAAAGCCAGATCAGAAACAGCAGGAAAATCGCGAAACTCGAGTAGATCGCGGCGTACTGGGTCGAGGTGCGCGCGAATTCGGCGAAGGCCCAGCTCGCCGCCTGCCACAGCATCCCCGCGACGATGCCGCCGGTCAGCGCGGCGTTCATCCTTACCTTGGCGTTAGGGGCGAAGCGATAGGCGAACACGAAGACGGCGATGACGAAAAACACCGGGATCGCCTTGCCCAGGGCATAGACTACGCCGCCGACAGGTTCGGCAGCGAGCACCAGCTGCGCCTGCCGCGTCGCCATGATGGTCGCGCTGATGCCGATGATCGAAAACAGCAGCACCGGGCCGATCAGCAGCACGCTCAGGTAGCCGCTGAAACGCCGCGCGAAACTGCGCAATTGCGGCACATGCCAGATGAAATTGACCGACTCCTCGATCTTCTGCATCAGCGACACGACGGTGTAGATCAACAGCGCCAGACCGATCGAACCGAGGACGGTGACGTTGAGATTCTCGATGAAGCTGATGATCCATTTGCTCACGTCCGCGCTTTTCTCGCCCAGCGGAGCCAGGAATTTCAGCAGTATGGGATCGATCTGGTTGTACACCCCGAAGGCCTTGAGCACCGAAAAGCTGAGCGCGAGCAGCGGCACCAGCGACAGCAGGGTGGTGAAAACGAGGCCGGTCGCGTGCAGGGTCAGCTGGCCGTAGGCGACGTCGCGGATGAGCACCAGTACCATCCGCGCCAGCCTGATCGCGCCCGCCTTCCAGCCCGTCCTTGCATCGAAGCGGCCGCTCCAGATTGCGGTGTAGACGGCGGATTTCAATCCGGCCGATTTTGTATTCGCCATCGTGTGCTCCTGTTCCTGTGCCGCGCGCAGCCGATCGGACCGTGTTCGCCCTGTCCCCGTGTCCCCGTGTCCCCGTGTCCCCGGATCCATGGGTCCCGCGGTCTGCCTCCAGTCGGGCATTGCCGTTAAAGATCTCCCCACAGCGCCTGCAGCACCGCCAGCGCCGCGACCGGAGCGGTCTCGGTGCGCAGGATGCGCGGTCCCAGCCTGACCGGCTCGAATCCGCTTGCCTGGGCCGCCTGATATTCGGCCGGCGCGAGGCCGCCCTCAGGGCCGATCAAAAGCACCGCCGCCTCCGCCGGCGCCACCCGCTTCAACGGCGTGTCCGCATCCGGCGACAGCAGCAGCAGGCGCTGGTTGCGGTCGACTGCCGCGAGATAGTCGAAAAGTTTCTGCACCGGTGCGACCGCGGGCACGCGGTTGCGCCCGCACTGTTCGCAGGCGGCGATCACCACATGCTGCCAGTGCTGCAGGCGCTTGCCGGCGCGCTCGCCCGCGAGCTTCACCACGCTGCGCTCGGTAGCGAGGGGGGCGATGGCGCTGATGCCGAGTTCGGTGGCTTTCTGCAGGCTGTAGTCCATGCGCTCGCCGGCGGAAATGCCCAGTGCCAGCGTGATACTCACGGGCGATTCGCGCTCGGTTGCCTGAAACTGCGTCAGGCGCACCCGGGCTTCGCGTTTGCTCACGGCGACGAGCGTTGCGCGGTATTCCCCGCCCTCGCCGTTGAACAGGCTGAGCGTGTCGCCCACCTGCAGGCGCAATACCGCCACCGCGTGGCGGGCGGCGGACTCGGGCAGCGCGATTTCCGCGCCGGGCGAAAGGGGCAAATCGCAGTACAGGCGCGTTCCCGCAAGGCGAGGCGTTGGCGGCTTCATGCCAAAATTCTAACACTCGTCCGCTTCGTTTCCCGGAATGACTGACAAAGCGAACGGATACATCCCCTCGTGCTGCCTTAAATCAAACGCCGTATGGCGTCGATTCCCGGCGTCTTTTCTTCAGCGAATTAGCGATTCGGGACACTAGGCCTGCCTCCAGGGATGGTCCAGTTTTCCTTGTTGGAAGTCGGTGAGACGCTCGCGCAGATCGTCAGGGATCGGCACGGCACGCTTGGTTTCGAAAGAAAAGACGCACAGAGTGAGCTGCGCCGCAATCCTTATCTGGTTGTCCAGGAGGGCGCCTGTCGCCAGCGTGAGGGAGCTGTTGCCGATGCGATCGATCCGCAGCGTCAGTGTGATGACCTCGCCGATCTTGGATGGGGCGACGAAATCGCATTTAATGTTGACCATGGGCAGTCCCAGCCGCCGCGTGGTGATGAAGTCCGCGTAGTTGATTTCCAGCGCGTGGTTAAACCAGTCTTCCACCAGGCCGTTGAACATCACGAAATAGTGCGGATAGAAGATAATGCCGGCCGGATCGCAATGGGAAAAGCGAACCAGCATGTCGCTGTAGAAGACGTCCTTCTTCGTTTCCGTGCTCATGCCTTGCTCCTCGTTCCTTGGGGCGCATCAGGGGAGGTGTCCCCTCGATTTGATGCCAACCCCAAGGCGATTATGCCTGCGCACCATATTGATCGACAATGAATTGTACTTGCCGGCGTCGGCGTGGCGAAAGGGCGCTTCCGCGCATGGGCGTTTGTGATTAAATTGGCAGATGGAGGCGGGCATGACGCAATTGCAGTTGACCGGTCGAATACTCTTTCTTAGCGACGATCCCCAAAAAATCGACGCCCAGTTCGCGGGCGAGATCCTGGCCCGGGACGAAGCCATGCCGCTGCGCGATAACGTCTCGACCGACGAGATGACGCCGCAGACGGTATGTCTGCTGTTCGATGAGCGCATCGGCGCGGGCTTGTTGCTCGCGTATAGGGCCGGCGCGCGCTACCCGATCGGCACGAATGCGATCAAGGACGGCGGCTTTTCGGTCATAGTCGGCGGCAAGCGCTACGGCAAGGGCTCTTCGCGAGAGCATAGCCCGCTTGCGCACGTATCTGCGGGCATACGCCTGATCATCGCAGAGAGCTTCGAGCGCATTTTCCGCCAGAACTGCGACAACCTCGGCCTGTTTACATCGAGCGACTTCGGCCTGATCGGTCGCATCCGGAACGGGGAAGCCATTTGCGTCGAAGAACTCGTCGGCGGGCGTGAAGTCCTTGCGGCCGCCTTGCTGCGCAGCGGCGGACTGCTGGCTTACGGAAAGCAACAGGGCATTGCGGCCTGGGCAGCCTCCCCGGTCCGGCGCGCGCCGGCACCCGCTGCCGAACCGACAGGTCCGCAGACGCTGGTGGAGAAAATCCTGGCCCGCCATGCGCTCGATCCGGCCAGACCGCTCAAGAGCGGCGAGGGCGGCTTCGTGCGCGCGGACTGGCGTTTCTCCATCGACTACTACACCGGCATGATCGCCCACATACTGCACAGCAATTTCGAGCGCCCGGTGACCATGCACGACCGCGACCGGATCCTGCTGTTCGAGGATCATCTTAGCTTCGCGCACCGCAGTCCCATCCACATCCAGCACGGCCTGCTGCCCGGCGTAAAGGGCCTGTCCCAGGCGCATCAGGGCTTCGCCGCGGAATATGGCTTGCGCAACCATGGCTATCTGCCCGGTGGGGAAGGTTCCGAGGGCATCTGCCACGCGATGATGGCGGAAAAGTACGCGCTACCCGGACAAGTGGTCGTCGGGACCGACTCGCACACCACGCACAGCGGCGCGCTCGGCTGCCTCGCGTTCGGCGTAGGCTCGACCGACATGGCCTTCAGCATGGTCTACGGGGCGGTAAGGCTGACCGTGCCACAGACTTTGCGCATCGAACTGAACGGCCGGCTTCCCGCGGGCGTGACCGCGAAGGACCTGGTCCTGCATCTGCTCGCCCTTCCCGACATCAAGGCAGGCGGCGGCATCGGCAGGGTATTCGAATTCGCCGGGCCGGCAATCGCGCAGCTTTCGACCGATGAACGCGCCACGCTCACCAATATGACAGCGGAACTCGGCGGGTTTAGCGGCATCGTGGCTCCCGACGCAGAGACGCTGCATTTTCTGCGTGCGCGCCGCGGCATCGATTTCAGGCTCGAGCCCTGGATGCGCAGCGACGCAGGCGCCTGCTATGCGGCGATCATCCCGCTCGACTGCTCCGTCCTGACTCCCATGGTCGCCAGGCCGGGTGACCCGGGCAACGGCCTTCCATTGGCCAGCCTCGAGCGCAGACCGAAAGTCGATATCGCCTATGGCGGATCATGCACCGCGGGCAAGCGCGAGGACTTCGATCAGTACCATGCCGTGCTCGCCTGGGCGGCCGATCATGGCCTGCGCGCTGCGCCGGGCGTGAAGCTCTATCTCCAGTTCGGCACCATGGCGGTCAGGGACTACTGCATCGAGCGCGGCTATCTGGAGGCGTTCGAACGCGTCGGCGCGGAGATGCTCCTGCCCTCGTGCGGCGCATGCGCGGGCGGCGGACCTGGATCTTCCACGCGCGCGGACCAAGTGACCGTGAGCGCGATCAACAGGAACTTTCCCGGTCGATCCGGTCCGGGCGAGGTATGGCTTGCCAGCCCGCCGACCGTGGCGGCCAGCGCGATCGCCGGGGAACTTGTTTCCTTCGACGAGTTGCGCCAGCGATTTCGCGCGTGAACGCAAGCACCCGCGCGGATTTACCTGGTGCAGGCCCAGGCCATTATTTCGCAATCGCTGCCCGCGCACCGGCGCAGTGCCTTGGATTCTGCTTCCTGCCGCGTCGCGCCGGTGGCCGAAAGATATCCTTTCGGTCCGCGCGCGGGTTGGCGTGCGAGGACGCCGCAGGCGTTGCTGAATGCCACCACGATTTCGCAGCGCGGGTCGGCGCATTGGTTCAGGGCTTCGATCTTGGCCGCGCGCGAAGTGGCGGCGTTGTAGACATAGCCGAACTGGCCGGTTTCGCGCTGCAGGGCGATGGCGCCATAGACGCCTTTTTTCACCACCACCTTGGCCAAGGCCGGCTGCGCCGCGCAGGCAAGAGCGGCGGACAACATCAGCGGGAGCAGGCGGGTGCCCACTACATGGTCGCCCCCAGGACCCAGGGCGCGAACTCGTCTTCGCCGTAGCCGAAGACCTCGCTCTTGGTCTTCTCGCCCGAGGCGGTTCTGAGGATCAGTTCGAACAGTCGCTGCCCCGCTTGTCCGATGCTCTCCTTGCCATCGACAATGGTGCCGCAGTTCATGTCCATGTCCTCTTCCTGGTGTTCGAACAGCCGCGTGTTGGTGGCGAGCTTGAGCGAAGGCGCGGGCTTGCAGCCGTAGGCCGAGCCGCGTCCGGTGGTGAAGCAGACGAGATTTGCGCCGCCCGCGATCTGCCCGGTCGCCGACACCGGGTCGTAGCCGGGCGTGTCCATGTAGACGAAACCCTTCGCCGTAACCGTTTCGGCGTATTCGTATACGTCGACCAGGTTGGTGGTGCCGCCCTTGGCCACCGCGCCGAGCGACTTCTCCAGGATGGTGGTGAGGCCGCCGGCCTTGTTGCCGGGCGAGGGGTTGTTGTTCATTTCGTTGCCGTTGCGCGCCGTATAGTCTTCCCACCACTTGATGCGGCGGATCAGCTTCTCGCCCACCTCGCGCGAAACCGCGCGGCGCGTGAGCAGGTGCTCGGCGCCGTAGATCTCCGGCGTTTCCGACAGGATGGCGCCGCCACCGTGGCGTACCAGCAGGTCCACCGCGGCGCCCAGCGCCGGGTTGGCGGATATGCCGGAGTAGCCGTCCGAGCCGCCGCACTGCAGCGCCAGCAGCAGGTGGCTCGCCGGCACGCTTTCGCGTTTCACCCGATTGGCTTCGGGCAGGATCGCCTCGATGCGCGCAATGCCTTCGCGCACCGCCTTCATCGTGCCGCCTTTTTCCTGGATGGTGTAGGCGGCGAACTTGTCGCTGCGTTCGAGCTGCTGCGCCGCGAGCAGGCTCGCGATCTGGTTCGCCTCGCAGCCCAGGCCCACGACCTGCACCGCGTAGAAGTTCGCATGGCGCGCGTAGCCGGCCATGGTCCGGCGCAGCACGTCCATCGGCTCGCCTTCGGAGGCCATGCCGCAGCCGCTCTTGTGCGTGAGCGCGACCACGCCGTCCACGTTGGGCCAGGCATCCAGCCGGTTGTCGAAATGCCGCGCGATCATGCGCGCGACGGTGGCCGAGCAGTTGACGCTGGTGAGGATGCCGATGTAGTTGCGCGTGGCGACGCGCCCGCCGGTTCGAACGATGCCCTGGAACGTCGCCGGCTGCGCGACATAGCCGGTGGGTTTGGCGTCGGCGCAAAACGCGTAATCGCGGTCGAAGTCGCCCATGGCGATATTGTGCACGTGGACATGCTCGCCCGCGCGAATGTCGCGCGTGGCGAAGCCGATGATCTGGTTGTAGCGCCGCACCGGACTGCCGGACTTGAGCTCGCGCACCGCGATCTTGTGGCCGGCGGGCACGCGCGCCGCGACGCGGACATTGTTCTCCTTGAGCAGCGTCGTGCCTTCCGCAATCTCGACGCGGGCGATGACCACGTCGTCGGCGGGGTTGAGGCGTATCGTCAGGTCGGCGGCTTGAAGCATGGCTCTACCTCTATGAATCAGATTAGGTGAAGAAGGATAATTCTACTCCTTTGCAATCGACGATCTTGCATAGGACTCCCGCACCGTCCTTGTCGTTAACAATAACCGTGTTTTCCATACGGATGCGCTTTTCATCCGTATGGAAAACACGGTTGGCGCGCGGAGCGCGCAATGGCTGCGTGCCGAGATCGCCAGACCTTGGCACGTACATCGAACTGCAGTGACCGAGCTTGCGCGGACGGCGTCCCGTCCGCGCGGATCGCCGATTGCGCACGGATGAAAAGCGTATCCGTGCACAATCGACGATCACGTATAGAAACCTCGCGCCGTATTTCCTGAATGCCGTTGCCGCGGAGTTGCGCTCTTGCTTTTATCAATAACCGTGGTTTTGGCACGGATGCGCTTTTCATCCGTGCCAAAACCACGGTTGGCGCGCGGAGCGCGCAATAGTCGCGCGCCGAGATCGCCAGACCTTGGCACGCACATCGAGCTGCAGTGACCGAGCTTGCGCGGACGGCGACCCGTCCGCGCGGATCGTCGATTGCGCACGGATGAAAAGCACATCCGCGCACAATCGACGATCTCGTATAGAAACCCCGCGCCGCATTTCTCGAGTAGACGCTGCTAAAAGAATTTCCGCGGCAGCCACATGGCGATTTCGGGAACGTAGGTGATCAGGATCAGGCTCCCCAGCAGCGGCACCAGCCAGGGGAGGATGGCGATGGTGGTGCGCTCGACCGAGAGCTTTGCCACGCGCGCCAGCACGAACAGCACCATGCCCATGGGCGGATGCAGCAGGCCTATCATCAGGTTCAGCACCATCACCAGGCCGAAGTGCACCGGGTCGATGCCGAGCTGGTGGCAGATCGGCAGCAGGATGGGCACCAGGATGGTGATCGCGGCCGTCGGTTCCAGAAAGCAGCCGACGAACAGCATCAGCAGGTTCGCCAGCAGCAGGAACATCGCCGGATTGTGGGTGTAGGCGAGCACCGCGGCCGCGACGGCGTCGGTGACCCTGGTGACGGTCAGGAGCCAGCCGAAGATCGAGGCGGCGGCAACGATCAGGAGCACGGTGGCCGTGGTCTCCACCGTATCCATCGACACCTTCACCAGCATTTTCCAGTTGAGCGTGCGATACCACGCGAGGCCGAGAAACATGGCCCAGACGCAGGCGGCGATGGCGCCCTCGGTGGCGGTAAAAATGCCGCTGGTCATGCCGCCGATCAGCAGTACCGGCGTCATGATGGGCAGCACCGCGTTGAAGCGGAAAAAGCGGTCCGCCAGGAGCAATAGCGCCATGGCGGCGAAGAAGGTCGGCGCCGGGTCGGTGCCCAATTCGGTCGCGCCCCAGATCGCGGTGGGGAAGATGACAACAATGGCGAGCTCCAGCAGGGCCTTGCCGATCCTGGACCAATTGAAGGCGACGTCGCGTCCCCATTTGTTCCTGTGCGCGAAGTAAGCGACGGTGAACATCATCAGGATGGCCATGACCACGCCGGGAATGATGCCGGCGAGGAACAGCTGCCCCACCGACACGTTGGCGAACATGGCGTAGATGACGAAAGGCAGAGAGGGCGGGATGATGGGACCCAGGGTGGCGGAGGCCGCCGTGACGCCCACCGCGAATTCGGTGGGGTAGCCGTGGTCCTTCATCGCCTTGATCTCTATCGTGCCCAGGCCTGCCGCGTCGGCGATGGCGGTGCCCGACATGCCGGCGAAAATCACCGAGCCGATGACGTTGACGTGGCCCAGGCCGCCTTTCATCCATCCGACCAGGGCCAGGGCGAAATTGTAGATGCGGTTGGTGATGCCGGCGGAATTCATCAGGTTGCCGGCCATGATGAAAAACGGCACGGCCAGCAGCGGAAAGCTGTCTATGCCGTTTACCATGCGGTGGATCACCACGTAATCGGGCACGGTGCCCGATAGCATGACGTAGAGCAGCGATGCGCCGGCCATCGCCAGCGCCACCGGCACGCCGATCACCATCAGCACCAGGAACGAGATCAGCAGCGCGGCGGTCATGCCTCTTCGCTCCCCGCTATTTCCGGCCGCTCGAGCACGCTGAAACCCTGGCGCCAGTGCTTCGCCGCGGTGGTGACGGCGCGAAAGCACATCAGAGCGAATCCGAACAGCACCACGGCGTAGATCATTCCGATCGGCCAGTCGATGATGGACATCTGCTGCCTGCCGATCTTGCCCATCAGCGCGTAGGTGAGGTACACCATGTAGCCGAAAAACAGGATGCGCGCGAGGTCCACCAGCGTGGACAGCACGCGCGTCACCGGCGCCGGCAGGAAGCGGTAGAAGATGTCCACGTGGATATGGGTGTTCTTGCGCACCGAGCACGACGCGCCGACGAACACGGTGCAGATCAGCAGGTAGCGCGCGATCTCCTCGGTCCAGGAGGCCGAGTCGTTTATCGCGTAGCGGGTGAAAAACTGGTAGAACACGGTGGACGCCAGGACCCAGAAGAAGCCGAACGCGATCCAGTCCTCGAAATGGTAATGGGACAGGTCGACCGGCTCGTCGGTGACGTGAAATTCGCCGTCGGCGCCGAGCACGTGTTCGGACTGGTCGGCGAGGTCAGGAACGTGCGTCGACATGCGGCCCGCGGCGCTAGTGGTTGTCTTTAGGCGGCTTGGAGCCGCTCGAGCCCACGAGGAAATCGAGATCCGCTCCCTGGTTGGCCTGCAGCACGTGATCGACGTAGAGCCTGGTGTAGCCGCGGCTCATCGGCGGCTTGGGCGCTTTCCATTGCTTGCGCCGGCGCGCAAGTTCGCGCTCGGGCACATCCAGGTGCAGCCGGCGTTTGGCCACGTCGAGCTCGATCATGTCGCCGTTCTCGACCAGGGCCAGGGCTCCGCCCGCGGCGGCCTCGGGCGCGATATGCAGCACCACGGTGCCGTAGGCGGTGCCGCTCATGCGCGCATCCGAGATGCGCACCATGTCGGTGATGCCCTTCTTCAGCACCTTGGGCGGCAGCGGCATGTTGCCCACCTCGGCCATGCCGGGATAACCCTTGGGCCCGCAGTTCTTCAGCACCATGACGCAGTTCTCGTCGATGTCCAGCTTGGGGTCGTCGATGCGGCTGTGAAATTCCTGAATGTTCTCGAACACCACCGCGCGCCCCTTGTGCTTCATCAGCCTGGGTGTCGCCGCCGAAGGCTTGATGATGGCGCCGTCGGGGCAGAGGTTGCCGCGCAGCACGGCGATGCCGGTGTTCCTCTTGAACGGTTTTTCGAACGGGGTAATCACGTCGCGGTTGAAACACTCGGCCTTCTTGTTGTTATCCCAGATGGTGTTGCCGTTGACGGTGAGCGCCTTCTTGTGCAGCAGGCCCTGTTCCCCGAGTTCGCGCAGCACCACCGGCAGGCCGCCGGCATAGTAGAAATCCTCCATCAGGTATTTGCCCGAGGGCATCAGGTTGAGCACGGTGTGCACCCCGCGGCCGAGGCGGTCCCAGTCATCCAGGTCGAGCTCGACGCCGACGCGGCGCGCGAGCGCGATCAAGTGGATCACCGCATTGGTCGAGCCGCCGATGGCGGCGTTGGCGCGAATCGCATTTTCGAAGGCTTCGCGCTTCAAAACCTTGGAGATCGTCAGATCTTCCTTGACCATGTCGACGATGCGCCGGCCGGCCATGCGCGCGAGCACGTTACGGCGCGCGTCCACCGCCGGAATCGCGGCGTTGCCCGGCATGCCCATGCCCAGCGCTTCGACCATGCACGCCATGGTGGAGGCCGTGCCCATGGTCATGCAGCTGCCGTGCGAGCGGTGCATGCAGGACTCGGCCTCGTGAAATTCGTCCACCGTCATCTTGCCGGCGCGCACGTCCTCGGACATGGACCAGGTGTTGGTGCCCGAGCCGATGTCGGTGCCGCGGTACTTGCCCGAGAGCATGGGCCCGCCGGAAACGGCGATCGCCGGAATGTCCACGCTCGCCGTCCCCATCAGCAGCGACGGCGTGGTCTTGTCGCAGCCCACCAGCAGGACCACGCCGTCCAGCGGGTTGGCGCGTATCGATTCCTCCACGTCCATCGACGCCAGATTGCGGTACAGCATCGCGGTCGGCCGCATCAGTGTCTCGCCCAGCGACATCACCGGAAACTCCAGCGGGAAACCGCCGGCTTCCAGAATGCCGTTCCTGACGTGCTCGGCGATCACGCGAAAGTGCGTGTTGCAGGGGGTGAGCTCGGACCAGGTGTTGCAGATGCCGATCACCGGCCGGCCGTCGAACTGGTCGTGCGGCACGCCGCGGTTTTTCACCCAGGAGCGGTAGATGAAGCCGTAGATGTCCTCACGGCCGAACCAGGACTGACTGCGGAGTGGATTTTTCTTGGCCATTGCTGAATTTCCTAAAATCCTCGGAGCGATTTTGGCTGAGAGGCGATTTCGAATTCAACTGTCATTCCGAGTCCCCCTCCGGGGATAAACCTCGCGAGGAATCGGCCGTTGCATCGAGCCGGAAGAGCAGATTCCTCGGCCTTCGGTCTCGGCATGACAATGCTTGGTATTGCCATTTTGCGACGTGCTCTTAATACGTGGCGCGGCCGCCGGAGATGTCGAACACGCCCCCGGTGGAAAATGAGCAGTCCTCCGACGCCAGCCAGCATGCGAGTGCAGCGACCTCCTCGACCAGGACGAAGCGGCCCATCGGGATCTTGGCCAGCATGTAGTTGATGTGCTGCTCGGTCATCTGGTCGAAGATCGCCGTTTTCGCCGCGGCCGGGGTGATGCAATTGACGCTCACGCCGTCTTTCGCCAGTTCTTTGCCCAGCGACTTGGTCAGCGAAATCACGCCCGCTTTCGAGGCGGAATAAGCGACTGCGTTGGGATTGCCTTCCTTGCCCGCGATCGAGGCAATATTGACGATGCGCCCGTATTTCTGTTTCACCATGTGCGGCGCGACGGCGCGGCAGGTGAGGAACTGGCTGGTGAGGTTGACCCTGAGCACGCGCTCCCATTCGTCCACCGGATAGTCCACAGTGGGTGCGTTGGCGCCGGCGATGCCGGCGTTGTTGACCAGGATGTCTATCTTGCCCAGCGCCGCGACCGCGGACGTCGTGCCCTGCGCCACCGATCTTTCGTCGGCAACGTCCACGGCATCGCCGCTCACCTGGCCAGACAGGCTGGAGAGCGTCTGCTGCAGCAGTTTCTGGTCGCGGTCCCAGATGCGCACGCTCGCGCCCGAGGCGAGCATGCGCTTGACTATCGCGAGCCCTATGCCTTGCGCGCCGCCGGTGACGATGGCGGCGCGCTGGTTCAAATCGATTTTGTTCATTGCCTGGATCTCCAAGAGGACTGTTCAGTGCCGCCGCCCGCGGCGGGGCTTGCTCCGCGCCTCGCCGCAGCGGGGGCCTATTCCTTTACCGCGCCGGTCATGCCGGCGACGTAATACTCGACGAAGAACGAGTAGACCACGGCGACCGGCAGCGAACCGAGCAGGGCGCCCGCCATCAGCGCGCCCCAGTGATAGACGTCGCCCTCCACCAGCTCGGTGATCACGCCCACCGGAACCGTCTTGTTCTCCGAGGAGGAGATGAAGGTGAGCGCATAGATGAATTCGTTCCACGACAGTGTAAACGCGAAAATGCCGGCCGAAATCAGGCCGGGCACCGCCAGCGGCAGCACGATCTTGGTCAGGATCTGCAGCCGGCTCGCGCCGTCGATCAGCGCGCACTCCTCCAGCTCGAACGGAATCGAGCGGAAATAGCCCATCAGCAGCCAGGTGCAGAAAGGGATGAGAAAGGTCGGATAGGTCAGCATCAGCGCCCAGCGCGTATCGAACAGCCCGAGCTGGAACACGATGTAGGCGAGTGGTATGAACAGGATCGAGGGCGGCACGAGATAGGCGAGAAAAATGGACAGGCCGACCTGGCGCGAGCCGTAAAAGCGCAGGCGCTCGATGGCGTAGGCGGCGAGCACGCTTGCGAATAGCGAGAAGAAGGTCGATATCGTGGATATCAGGATGGTGTTCCACATCCAGTCCGGATAGGCGGTTTTGAACAGGAGGTGCTTGAAGTGGGCCAGCGTCGGCGCGATCACCCAGAACGGGTTGCCGGTGCGCGACAGCAGTTCGGCGTTCGGCTTGAACGCGGTAATGCCCATCCAGTAGAACGGGAACAACAGCACGAACAGAAAGACAAGCAGCGGGATATAGACGATCACCACCCGCCGTGGCAGCGACACCAGGTAGTTCATGCCTTGCGTGTCCTGGGTCTCTTTGTTCATTTGTCACTGCCGCCCTGTTGCCACGCCCGACGTTGCAAACCGAAATAGCTGAACAATATCGCTGCGAGCAGAAACGGGATCATCGCCGTCGCCAGCGCCGCGCCTTCGCCCAGCGCGCCGCCGGAGATGGCGCGCTGGAACGACAGCGTCGCCATCAGATGCGTGGCGTTGAGCGGCCCGCCGCGGGTGAGCACGTAGATCAATTGGAAATCGGTGAACGTGAACAGCACCGAGAAAGTCATCACCACCGCGATGATCGGGGTCAGGAGCGGCAGCGTTACATACCAGAACTGCTGCGACGGCCTGGCGCCGTCGATCGAGGCCGCTTCGTAGAGCGAGGGCGGGATGGTCTGCAGCCCGGCGAGCAGGCAAATGGCGACGAAAGGCACTCCGCGCCAGATGTTGGCGGCGATGGTCGACAGGCGCGCCAGCCAGGGCTGGCCGAGGAAATCGATGTAGGTGTCGATCCAGCCGAGCTTGACCAGCACCCAGCTGATGATGGAGAACTGCGCGTCGTAGATCCACCAGAATGCGATCGCGGACAGTGCGGTGGGCACGATGAAGGGCAGCAGTACCGCGGCGCGGGCGAAGGATTTGAACGGGATGTTCTGGTTCAGCAGGATTGCCAGCCACAGGCCGAGCGCAAACTTGATCACGCTCGCCACCACCGTGTAAAACAGCGTGTTGAACAGCGACAGCCGCGCCACCGCGTCGCCGAACAGGTACTCGTAGTTCTCCATTCCGACCCATACGCCGGCGCGCCCCACCTTGGTGTCGGTGAAGCCGAGCCAGGTGCCCAGTCCGAGCGGATAGGTCAGAAACAGCAGCAGCAGCACCGCGGCCGGCAGCATGAATGCCAGGCCGAGGAAGTTGCGGTTTTCGAGCAGACGGTGCATTGCTTGGGTCTTTGATAGCGGGCCGCCGGATTGAACGGCACCAGCTTGCGCTGGTGTCCGTTCCAGGCCGGCGATCTAATCCGGCACGCGCAGCGTGTCCGGGATCAGACTTTGTAGTAACGCTGGGCGCGCTTCTCGGCGCGCTCGGCGGCTTCCTTCGGCGTCTTCGAGCCCGAGGCGGCCTCCGCGATCATGTTGACCACGATAAAATCGGCCATGGACGCGGCCGAGGCATAGCCCATCTCGCCGGCGTAGCCGTTCGGCTGCATCACCTTCATCGCATCGCGATAAGGCGTGTGCTTCGGATCCACGGTCCAGATCGGATTCGACTCGTACGCCCTGAGCGGCTGCGTCACATAGCCGATGGCCGCCTGCTGCCAGGGCTCGTACTGCTCCTTTTCCATCATGAAGCGCAGGTATTCCTTGGCCGCTTGCGGGTACTTCGAGTACTTGAACACCATCATCGGGAAAACGAGGTTCAGTTCGGTTGGCCGGCCGACCGGCCCGATCGGCATGTTGGCGTGGCCGATGTCCGCGGCCATTTCCTTCAGCTTGGCATCGGGCGAGGTCTTGGCGGCGTAGTAGACCGAGATGCCGTTGCAGGTGAGGCTGATCTGGCCGTCGAGGAAGGCCTTGTTGTTGTTCGGGTCGAGCCAGGAGAGCGTGCCCGGAATGAAGGTCTGGTACAGTTCCTTCGCATATTCGAGCGCCTTGATGGTCTCGGGACTGTTGATGACGACGTTGTTCTTCGCGTCGACCATCTTGCCGCCGAACGCCCACAGCAGCCAGTGGCACCAGACGTTGCCGTCGCCGGTGGCGTTGCCGAGGGCGAAGCCGCCGGGCGTGCCCTTGGCTTTGAGCGCCTGCATCAGCTTGAGCAGCCCGTCGGTGTCCTTGGGAAATGCGCTGAAGCCCGCGGCCTTCATGTGGCTGTCGCGGTAGACGAGCGCGTTGCCGGCGCAGCCCATCGGCAGCGCAATCCATTGCTTGCCCTTGCCGTGCGCCGTCCCGTAGGCGATTGAGGAATCGTACCAGCCGCCGTACTTGGCGCCGAGGTAGTTGGCGACATCGGTCACGTCTACCAGCTTGTCCGGATACTGGTGCGCATCCTCGAACGTGCTGATGATAATGTCGGGGCCGCTGCCGATATTGGCCGCCACCGCCGCCTTCGGCCGCACGTCTTCCCAGCCCTCGCTGTCCACACGCACTTCGATACCGGTTTTTTCGGTGAATTTCTTGGTGTTGGCGAGCCACATATCTTCGTCGCCCTGGACGAAACGTTTCCAGCGCAGTACGCGCAGCTTGGCGCCTTTCTCGGGCTTCAGGTTGAGTGTCGGCCCGGCGGCCGCTTTCTTGCCCTGGGCGAGCACCTCACCCGTGGCGGCGCCGGCGGCGAGGCCGGCGGACATTTTGAGGAAGTTGCGACGATCGATGTTGCTCATGGGTATGCCTCCTTTGGTTGTTGCTACAGTCTCGCCCCGCTTGACGGATCAAACAGGAAGGTGAGTTCCGGATACAGCCTTATGGCTTCGCCGGGTTTGAATTGGTGGCGCTCGCGCACCACCGCCGTGATTTCGGTGCCGCCGACCTTGCAGAATATCTGCGTGTCGGCGCCGGTGGGCTCGACTACGACGACCTCGGCGTGCACCCCGTCGGATCTGACCAGCAGATGTTCCGGGCGCACGCCCACGACCACCTCGCGTCCTTCCAGCGCGGCCGAGGTCGGCGCCGGCAGCAGCAGGCCGTCGGCCATCTGCACCTGCATGCCGCTACCGCTTGCGACCAGCTTGCCCTTGAGGAAATTCATCGCCGGCGAGCCGATGAAACCGGCCACGAACAAATTGGCCGGGTTGTCGTAGAGATCCAGCGGCGAGCCGATCTGTTCGGTTTTTCCGGCGTTCATCACCACGATCTTGTCGGCCATGGTCATGGCTTCGATCTGGTCGTGCGTGACATAAATGGAGGTGGTGGTGAGCCGCTGGTGCAGCTCCTTGATCTCGGTGCGCATCTGCACCCTGAGCTTGGCGTCGAGGTTGGACAGCGGCTCGTCGAACAGGAATACCTGCGGGTCGCGCACGATCGCGCGGCCCATGGCCACGCGCTGGCGCTGGCCGCCGGAGAGCTGGCGCGGATAACGCTCCAGGTACTCCATCAGCCCCAGGATGTTCGCCGCCACCTCGACGCGCTCGCGTATCTTCGCGCGGCTCTGGCCGGCGAGCTTCATCGAGAATGCCATGTTGTCGAACACGGTCATGTGCGGGTAGAGCGCGTAATTCTGGAACACCATGGCGATGTCGCGCTCCTTCGGCGGCACCTGGTTGACCACGCGCCCGCCGATCTCGATTTCGCCGCCGGAGATTTCCTCCAGGCCCGCGATCATGCGCAATAGCGTGGACTTGCCGCAGCCCGAGGGCCCGACCAGCACGCAGAATTCGCCGTCCTCGATGCGGATGTCCACGCCGTGCACGACGCGGGTGGAACCGAAGGACTTGAATACGCCTTTGAGGGTGACTGCTGCCATGGCTAGTTACCTGCGGTCCATTCCTTGATGTATCTGTTGTGGGTCCGGTTCATGTGCTGCCGCATCGCACTGCGCGCAGCGCGAGGATCGCGCCGCACGATCGCGCTCACGATCGCCTGGTGCTCGCGCACCGTTTCGGCCGCCATTTTCGGGTACTCGAGCTTGCGCTCGAGGCTGCGGTACAGCGGCCCCATACGCTGGTCCCACAGAGTCTGCACCACCAGCACCAACGCGCTGTTGCCGCTCGCTTCGGCGATTCTTACATGGAACAGCCGGTCCGCGTCCAGCGGGTTGTGATCGCGCTTGCTCTCCTTGATCACGCCGGCGTGGGCTTCGCGTATCGCGCCGGTCTGCGCCCGGTTTGCGTTCTTGGCGGCAAGCGCGGCGCACTCGCCTTCGATCAGCCAGCGCGCGCGTATCACTTCGAACGGCCCGGAGGCGCCCTGCAGCGCCTCGCTGCGGCGCCGTTTCCCCGGCTGGCTCACATAGATGCCCGAACCGACGCGTACGTCGAGCAAGCCTTCGACTTCGAGCGCGATCAGCGCTTCGCGCACCGAAGGACGGGAAACGCCGAGTTGCTTCGCCAGGTCGCGCTCCGGCGGCAGACGCACGCCCGGGGTGTATTCGCCCTCGCTGATCAGCACGCTGATCTGATCGGCGATCTGGCGGTACAGGCGGCGCGGCTCGACGGTCTGAAGCGGCATGGATTATGGTTGTTGCCGGATGCGCGAACGGGGAGGCAAGCATAGCCGCGGGCTTCGACTTTGGTCAAGTGGTCGGACCAATTTTTCAGTTATCATGGCGCGCGGCGCCGGCGGTTTGTCTTTGCTGCGCCGCAATAAGCCGGCCGCGTTTTGGCCGCTTCGCGTTTTGCGCGTATCATTTGCCGGAAACAAGGGAGGCTCGATGAGCGGCAGGCTGGCAGGCAAGAGGGCATTCATCACCGCGGCAGGGCAGGGCATGGGCAAGGCAGCCGCGCTCGCCTTTGCCGCAGAGGGGGCGAAAGTCTGGGCGACTGACCTCAACCCGGGTCCGCTGCAGGCGCTGGCCGGCATGGCCGGCATCACCATCCGGCAACTGGACGCCACCGACGAGGGGGCGATCGCCAAGCTCGCCGCCGAGGTCGGCGCGATCGACGTGCTGCTCAACTGCGCCGGCTACGTGCACCACGGCAGCATCCTCGACTGCGCACCGGCGGACTGGGACTTCAGCATGAACGTGAACGTGCGCTCCATGTACCTGGTGACGCGCGCTTTCCTGCCGGGCATGCTGGCGCAGAAAAAGGGATCGATCATCAACATGGCCTCGATCGCATCGAGCATGCGCGGACTGCCCAATCGCTGTGTCTACGGCACGTCCAAGGCGGCGGTGATCGGGCTGACCAAGTCGATCGCGGCCGATTATGTCAGGCAGGGGGTGCGCTGCAACGCGGTATGCCCGGGAACCATAGACACACCGTCCCTGGCGGACCGCATCAATGCGCTGCCCGATCCGGCGCAGGCGCGCAAGGATTTCGTCGCGCGCCAGCCCATGGGCCGGCTGGGCACGGTGGACGACATGGTGCCGTTGTTCATTTACCTCGCCTCCGACGAATCCAGCTTCGCCACAGGGACCACCTTCGCCGTGGATGGCGGGATGACCGTCTAGGGGGGCGTTTCCGCTGCGGCGAAACGCCGACCTGAGGAAGCATGAGAGGGAAGCATTCGTTGATATTGAAACGACCTTCGGGGCTGGGGCGCATTTTGCCGCCCTCGAGGAAAAAAGCCTTTGCGGCTCCAACGCTTCAATCGCGGGCGGAACCGTTGCTGATGGTCGAAAACCGGGGTGTCTGCGCGAAAATCGATGGAAACAGTTGGGGAATTCGCGATTGCTAAGTAAAATACCCTGAATTGTTGAGTAAACCACCCTGCTTTGAAGTCCGGGTCCCTTGAATCGGAGAAAACATGAAACTTTGTCGTTACGGTAAGAATGGCTTCGAGAAGCCGGGCATGATCGATGCCCAAGGCAACATCCGCGAGCTGTCCGCCGTGGTGGAACAGATCGACCAAGGGACAATCTCGCCCGCCGGGCTGGCGAAACTGCGAAAAATCAAGGCCGAGACGCTGCCGCTGGTAAAGGGGGAGCCGCGCCTGGGCGTGCCCTATGTCGGCATTTCAAAATTCATCGCCATCGGCCTGAACTTCGCCGACCATGCGCGCGAGGCGAATCTGGCCATCCCGCCCGAGCCTGTCGTATTCATGAAAGCGACCACCTGCATCAACGGTCCGAACGACAAGGTCATCGTGCCCAGGAACTCGACCAAGCTGGACTGGGAGGTGGAACTGGGCGTGGTCATCGGCAGGAAAGCGCAGCACGTACCCGAGGACAAGGCCATCGACTATGTCGCCGGCTATTGCGTGGTGAACGACGTGTCCGAGCGCGCATTCCAGATGCAGTCCAGCCAGTGGGACAAAGGCAAGGGCTGCGATACCTTCGGACCGATCGGCCCGTGGCTGGTCACCACCGACGAAATCCGCGATCCGCAGAACCTGGATATGTGGCTGGACGTGAACGGCCGGCGCATGCAAAAGGGCAATACCCGCACCATGATATTCGGCGTGGCCAAGCTGGTGTCCTACTGCAGCCAATACATGACACTGATGCCGGGCGACATCATCACCACCGGCACGCCGCCCGGGGTGGGCTTGGGGATGAAGCCGGAGCCGGTGTGGCTGAAGCCCGGCGACGTGATGAACCTCGGTATCCAGGGCCTGGGCGAGCAGCGCCAGGACGTGGTCGCTTACCCCGGCTGAAAGACTACCGGGCCACTGAGCTCCGTCCGTGGCGCGCGACCGGACCGCCGCAAGGCGGTCCGGTGCATTGAACCACACTTGGAGTCCATTACAATACGAGGGGATACATCCCCTCGTGCTCCCCTGAATCGGTCCGCTGCAAAATGACTTTTGCATCGGCTTATTGATATGAAAATCGCAGTCTTGGGCGCCGGCGTGGTCGGCGTGACCAGCGCCTGGTATCTGGCCCGCGCCGGGCACGAGGTAACGGTTGTCGAACGCCAGGCAGCGGCGGCCATGGAAACCAGCTTCGCCAACGGCGGGCAGATCTCCATCAGCCACTCCGAACCCTGGGCCAATCCGGGGACGCCGAAGCAGGTGCTCAAATGGCTGGGGCGGGAGGATTCGCCGATGCTGTTCCGCCTGCGCGCCGATCCCTACCAGTGGGCCTGGGGCCTGGCCTTCCTGCGCGAGTGCCTGCCCGCGCGCACCCGCGCCAATGCGGCGCAGATCGCCGCGATCAACCGCTACAGCCGGCTCATGTTGCACGCGCTGCGCGCCGAAACCGGCATCCAGTACGAGCAGCAGACGCGCGGCATCCTGAGCATCTACGCAGGCCGCCAGGCGCTGGACGAGGCTGTTGCCGCTGCCGTCCTGGAGAAGCAGCGCGGTATCGAACTGCGCGCGCTGACGCCGGCCGAGTGTGTCGCGCTGGACCCCGCGCTCGCCGCTTGCGCCGAGCGCATCGCCGGGGGCGTGCACGCGCCCGGGGACGAGTCCGGCGATGCGCACAAATTCACGCAGGAGCTGGCGCGGCTTTGCGCGGCGCAGGGGGTCGAGTTCCGCTATGGCGGCGGCGTGGCGCGCATGCAAACCGCCGGTGGACGTGTGGCTGGTGTGGTGTTGACCTCAGGCCAGACCGTAGCGGCCGATGCATATGTGATGGCACTGGGCAGCTACAGCCCCCTGCTGCTGCGCCCGATAGGTATTTCGATTCCGGTGTATCCGCTGAAAGGCTATTCCATCACCATCCCGCTCGCCGAAGGCGACGTGGCGCCGCGCATGAGCCTCAGCGACGTCGCCCACAGGCTCGTGATATCGCGCTTGGGCGACCGCTTGCGCGTGGCCGGCACCGCCGAACTGACCGGCTACGACAGCACGATCAACGAAGTGCGCTGCCGCGCCATCGTCCGGCGCACTTTCGAGCTTTTCCCTAGGGCCGGCAAACCCGAGAACGCGCAGTTCTGGGCCGGGCTGCGTCCCGCCACGCCCGGAGGCGTGCCCTGCATCGGCCGTACGCGCTATCCCAATCTGTACCTCAACACCGGCCACGGCACCTTGGGTTGGACCATGGCCTGCGGCGCGGGCGCGGCGATTGCGGATATCGTCAGCGGGGAGAAGCCGGAGCTGGATTTCCGTTTTATGGGCGCTTAGACAGCGATCTTAGGCCGCCCGTTTGGCGGACGACTGCCACTTACCAAAACGTTCGGCTTCATGGCAAACGTTCCCTCGCATTGAGGCACACAGCACGGATAGTTTCACATACCAAGCTTGCGTAGTGATGTTGCCCGCAGTATCATCCGAAGGATGAATGCTGCCGCAAAGCTGCTACAGTCCATGCGCAGCAACCCACTCGGCTGGCAACTCGCGCAGCTTCAGACAGTCGCACGTAAGAACGGCATCGACTGGCGGCACGAAGGAACGAGTCACTGCGTTTTTGTACGCAATGATGGCAAGACGCTGTCCGTTCCAGCGCGTCGACCCATCAAGCCAATCTACGTCAAGAAATTTCTGGAACTCATTGAAGGAGCCTAAGACATGGGCAAACGTATTGACTATCCGTTCGAGATTCGCCCGCTTTCGCCTGAGGAAGGCGGTGGTTTTCTCATTTCGTACCCTGATTTTTCGGATTGCCTATCTGACGGTGAATCCGTTGAAGAGGCGCTAACGAACGGGAAGGATGCATTGAAATCCACGATCGCTGCCCTTAAGGCAAAGGAATTACCAATTCCCGCGCCGAACAGTGGTGGTATCGCCTCAGGGAAGTTCGTCGCCCGCGTCCCAAAAACGGTCCATGCTCGGTTGGCTACTCGCGCAAAGGCGGAGGGAGTGTCGCTCAATACTTTGGTCTTGACATTCATCGCTGAGGGCCTTGGTCGCAAAGAGCGGCGCGCATAGCATAGCCTGGCAATGCGGCCGAACACGAACAACATGTTGCAAAGGACATGCTTCAATGGTCATCGTGTATTCCGCCATCGTCCTTGGCGCGTCTTTGAACGTGAACTATAAGGCCGTATGCGCGACAAGTGGTACTCCGATAACCGAGACCTCATCAAGTGGGCGGTTTTGCTGCTTCTGGCACGTCGTAGCAATGCCGAGCGCATCATTCAGATTGCGCTACTTAACGCAAGCGAGTTTGGCGACATCGAGATTGATGGTGAGCGGCATCGAATTCCTCAAGAGATTCTCTCGCATTTTCGCGACATCCGGAATATCACTGCCCTTTCTCGGCGCCCGAGAATCTCGGTCTTCGACTGCTCGCTCCGTGACAGAAATGGTTACGTCCGTGCCGCCTTGGACTTTGTCGCATCCTTCAGTCAAGAGCGATGCGTCGTCTTTCTCGATCCTGACACTGGCTTTGAGCCAAATGGTGGGGGTGATGCCAAACATGTACTGAACACGGAGGCTCGCGCGTTCTGGGACGCGCTTCCGAAAGGCTGGAAGTTCGTGTTTTACCAACACGAAACCAACAAAGCTGGAAAGCCCTGGATCGAAGAAAAAAGAGCCCAGCTTGCCAGTGCTATTAGCGTGTCAGTAAACGACATTGGGATTGCTTCAGGTCCGAGAATCGCAAAGGACGTTGTCTTCTTCCATGTGTCCAAAGTCTAACGCGGCATTTAGGGACAGCCCGACGTTGCTTGGACGGCGGGCGGTGGATGGGGCAAGGTTATACAACGTTTCCGCATCGTAGGAGTACCGAGTCATGAACCAGGTCGTCATTACCCCTGAAGTGCTGGACCGCTTCCATGACCTGGCGGAAGCGACCCATCGTAGCGAAACAGAGATCATCAACGAAGCGCTGACGGGCTATCTCACCGCCGACCGTCGTTATGTCGAGATACTGGCGGAAAGCGTCGCTGCCGCCGATAGGGGGGATTCGCCAGCGAAGAGGAGGTCACCCGCTTCTTTGCCGAACACGCCGAATGACGAAGGTTTCATGGCTCAGCGAGGCGCTTGCCGATCTTCGGGGAATCAAGGATCACATCGGTCGAGACAATCGCGCCGCCGATTGGCATGAAGAACGATCCGCCGGCTGTGCTCTATCCCGCCAGATTCCCCGCCAGTGGCATCGATAGCAACTGTTCGGAAAACTTCCCCTTCCCCTCGCGCCGCACCTGTTCGGCAAGCCACTCGTCGCGGCCGTAGGCGTAATCCGCAAAGAGTCGGTCGAGCGTGATCTCGCCTTTCAGCAGGCGGCGGCCGATATCCGCCAGCGCCTTCAGTTCCGCGACGTTGCGCACTTCAACCGAAATGCATAGCTCCAGTCCGGTGCACCAGTCGAGTGTACATCGCGATAGGGACGGCCGCACAATCAGGTCGATTCCCGCGGCGGCGATGCGATCCTCTTCCGCCCGCAGCCTGGCGTAGTAAGCCTGGTACTCGGCGTTCGGTTCGCCCTGCTCATAGGCGACGATGCGTGTGCGGGACTTGCCGACCTTTTTTCGCACGGCCCGGCTGCGCATTTCCGCCAGCCAGTCGCCGCGCTCCGGTGGTTCGCCGGCCGCCGCCCAGGCCGCATCCTCGATCGCATTGCGGTACTTGAAGCGCGGATGCACCCACCAGATCATCACGCGCCGACGATTGACGATAATTTGGCAGTCGTCCCACCACGAAAGGTCGTCTGCGGCAAACTCGTCGTAACGATGAAAAACGCGTACCCCGCCATCGAACTGGCAGCCGCGCTCGTTCGCGTGGTAGACGCGCATCGCACGCAAACGGCGCTCAAAGTTCGGGTTTTTTATGGTGAATTCCTCCTTCGTTCTTTCCGGAGCGGACGCTATGAATTCCCAGAAACGCTTTTCCAGATGTCGCGCAATCCTCAGGACGTGCGCATCTCAGCCACGACGCCATCGATCAAGCGGCGCGCGATCGAGATTCGGTTTGGCAACTTCGGCAGCGCATCGATGCTGAACCACTGCGCGTCCTCGATCTCGTCCGGCGCGGGCGTGATCTCGCCGCCGGCGTAGTCGGCGACGAAAGCGATCATGAGCGAATGCGGAAACGGCCAGGGCTGGCTGGCGAAGTAGCGCGCATTGGCGATGCTGATCCCGGTTTCCTCCAGCACCTCGCGCGCGAGACACTGCTCCAGCGACTCGCCCGGCTCGACGAAACCGGCGAGCGCGCTGTACATGCGGGGGGGAAAGCGCGGCGAGCGCGCGAGCAGGATTTCGCGCCCGCGGCGGATCAGGCACATCACCGCAGGCGCGATGCGCGGATAGACGATCAGGCCGCAGGCGGGGCATTCGCGCGCGCGTTCGCCGGCGCGATGCTGCGTGGGCGTGCCGCAGCGGCCGCAGAACTGATGGGTGCGGTCCCAGTCGATGAACTGCAGCGCGCGGCCGGCGAGCGCGAACAGGCTGTCGTCGAGCCGGCCGTAGAGCGCGCGCAATCCCTGCCACAGCAGGCCGCGCGGCGCTTCGGTGTCGGCGCCATATTCGAAGGCGTAGCAGGCGCGCCCGCCGAGGGTGCCCAGATACAGGCGGCGCAGCGGCGCCGCACCGAGACCAGCGAGTTCTCCATGCGCGGGCAGTTGCGTTGCGGGCGCATCCGCCGCAACCAGCAGCATGGTCTGCTGGAATACGAAACACAGGCTGTCGGCGTCGGGTTCGCCTGCGGCAGTCACCGTGCCGACATAGTCCTGCGGCGCGGTGAACGGCATCATGATGCTTCTGCCCGGTGCTTCGTCTGCACCGCGCTTATGCCTTTCTCAGCCGCCGTATAAGGCTCGACGTATCCCAGCGCGCGCCGCCCATTTTTTGCAGCTCGCCGTAGTAGCCGTTGATGATTTCGGTGACCGGCAGCGGCGCGCCGTTTTTCTTCGCCTCCTCCAGCGCGATGCGCAGGTCTTTGCGCATCCAGTCGACGGCAAAGCCGAAATCGAATTTGTCGTCGATCATGGTCTTGCCGCGGTTGTCCATCTGCCAGGATTGGGCCGCGCCTTTGCCGATCACGTCCAACACCTGTTTCATGTCCAAGCCGGCCTTGAGGCCGAAATTGATGGCTTCGGACAGGCCCTGCACCAGGCCCGCGATGCAGATCTGGTTGACCATTTTGGTGAGCTGTCCCGCGCCCGAGGGTCCGAGCAGGGTCACCGCCTTGGCGAAGTGGGCGATGACCGGCTTGGCTGTCTCGAAGGGCGCAGCCTCGCCGCCGCACATCACCGTGAGCGTGCCGTTCTCTGCCCCCGCCTGGCCGCCCGAAACCGGCGCGTCGATGAAGTGGATGCCTTTTTTGGCTGCCGCGGCGAACAGTTCGCGCGCGATGTTGGCCGAAGCGGTGGTATGGTCGACGTAGATGCTGCCTGCGGCCATGCCGGCGAAGGCGCCGGTTTCGCCTAGCGTGACCGCGCGCAGGTCGGGATCGTCGCCGACGCAGGAAAACACCATGGACGCGCCCTGAGCGGCGGACTTGGGCGTATCGACCGCCTTGCCGCCGTGCTTTGCGACCCAGGCGTCTGCCTTGGCGCGCGTGCGGTTGTACACCGTGACCTCGTGGCCGTTCCTGGCCAGGAAGCCTGCCATCGGAAAGCCCATGACGCCCAGGCCGAGGAATGCGACTTTTGTCATTGCGTGTCTCCGGTAGTTTCAGTCCAGCGCATCATTATAAGTGTTCACGCCGGGCCCTTCATTTTTCCGGAACGAACTTGCCCGCAGTCGACAGCAGGAAGGATCTGAACGCCTGCGCCACCGGCGACAGGCGCTTGGCCGCCAGGTGCACCACATGCCAGTCGCGCACGATAGGCAGGCCCTGAACGTCGAGGACCGCCAGGCGCCGCGTCTTCAGCTCCAGTTCTATGGTGTGCAGGGACAAAAGGCTGATGCCCATGCCCGCCTGCACCGCCTGCTTGATGGTCTCGTTGCTCGCCATTTCCATGCTGACGTTGAGCGGCAGGCGGTGCTCGGCGAACAGGCGCTCGAGCAGCCCGCGCGTGCCCGAGCCGGGCTCGCGTATCAGGAACGTCTCCTGCGCCAGGCGCGCGAGCGGGATGCGGCGTTTCCTTGCGAGCGGGTGGCCGGGCGCGGCGATGATGACATGCGGATGGCGCGCGAACGGCTCGGCCACGGCGTCCATGCCCTGCGGCGTTCGTCCCATGATGGCAAGGTCCACCTCATTGTCGGCAAGCTGCTTCAACACCACCTCGCGGTTGTTGGCGGAAAGCTTCACCGTGACGCCGGGATGCTGTTTGAGGAAGCGCGCGAGCAGCGGCGGCACGAAGTACTTCGCGGTGCTCACCATGGTAATGACCAGCCGGCCGCGCGACAGGCCCTTGCGCGCGGCGAGCGCCTCGTCGGCATCGCGCAACTGCTGCGCGATGATGCGGCTGTGCTGATGCAGCTCGGCCCCTGCTTCGGTCAGAAAAATCTTCTTGCCCAGGCGCTCGAACAGGGGCAGCCCCGCGTGTTCTTCCATCAGCTTGACCTGCATCGACACCGCCGGCTGGGTGAGGTGCAGTTCCGCCGCCGCGCGCGAGAATGAGAGCTGGCGCGCGACCGCCTCGAACACCTGCAGCTGGCGCAGCGTCGCGTGCCTGAGGGTCATCGTTCCCGCTCCGGTTTAAACATAAGTGAAAGCTTATCATATTGATAAAAATATGTGACTATCGTTGATGTAATTACCTGGCTAATCTGTGCGGGAAATCAACCGGCACGGAAAATCCGCAGCTAAATTCATTCTGCCGCGGACCGCCTCAAGGAAGTACGGAGGGCGGAATCCCTTCGGATCGTTACAGACTCTAAGCGGAGGCAACATGGGCAAGACGGGCAGCACCTACAGCGCCGGTGTCAAGGACTACCGACACACCTATTGGGAGCCGGACTATCCGGTAAAAGACACGGATCTTCTCGCCTGCTTCAAGATCACGCCGCAGGAAGGCGTGCCGCGCGAGGAGGCGGCGGCCGCGGTGGCGGCCGAGTCTTCGACCGGCACCTGGACCACGGTCTGGACCGATCTACTGACCGATCTCGAGCACTACAAGGGCCGCGCCTATCGCATCGAGGACGTGCCCGGCGACCCGTCCTGCTTCTACGCCTTCATCGCCTATCCGATCGACCTGTTCGAGGAAGGCTCGGTGGTCAACGTGCTCACTTCGCTCGCCGGCAACGTGTTCGGCTTCAAGGCGATCCGCGCGCTGCGCCTGGAGGACGTGCGCTTTCCGCTCGCCTACGTGATCACCTGCGGCGGCCCGCCGCATGGCATCACGGTCGAGCGCGACATCATGAACAAATATGGCCGGCCGCTTTTAGGCTGCACCATCAAGCCCAAGCTGGGCCTGTCGGCGAAAAACTACGGCCGCGCGGTGTACGAATGCCTGCGCGGCGGCTTGGACTTCACCAAGGACGACGAGAACGTCAATTCGCAGCCGTTCATGCGCTGGCGCCAGCGCTTCGACTTCGTCGCCGAGGCGGTGAAAAAGGCCGAGGCCGAGACCGGCGAGCGCAAGGGCCATTACCTTAACGTCACCGCGCCCACGCCGGAGGAGATGTACAAGCGTGCCGACTACGCCAAGTCGCTGGATATGCCGATCATCATGCACGACTTCCTCACCGGCGGCTTTTGCGCGCATACCGGGCTCGCCAACTGGTGCCGCAACAACGGCGTGCTGCTGCACGTGCACCGCGCGCTGCACGCGGTACTCGACCGCGACCGCCATCACGGCATCCACTTCCGCGTACTGGCGAAATGCCTGCGGCTTTCCGGCGGTGATCACCTGCACTCGGGCACCGTGGTGGGCAAACTCGAGGGCGACCGCGAGGCGACGCTGGGCTGGATCGACCTCATGCGCGAGAAATTCATTCCCGAGAACCGCGCGCGCGGCATTTTCTTCGACCAGGACTTCGGCTTCATGCCCGGCTTGTTTCCGGTGGCCTCCGGCGGCATTCACGTCTGGCATATCCCGGCGCTGGTCGCCATTTTCGGCGACGATTCGGTGATGCAATTCGGCGGCGGCACGCTCGGCCACCCCTGGGGCAACGCCGCCGGCGCCTGCGCCAACCGCGTCGCGCTGGAAGCCTGCGTCGAGGCGCGCAATCAGGGCCGCCAGGTGGAGAAGGAAGGCAAGGAGATCCTGCTCGCAGCGGCCAGGACCAGCCCGGAACTGAAGGCGGCGATGGAGACCTGGAAGGAAATCAAGTTCGAATTCGATACCGTCGACAAGCTCGACATGGCGCACGCCTAGTCGACGCGGCGCAACTTTTCTGGAGCAACATCATGAGCGAAATGCGGGACTACAAGTCGCGGCTGTCGGATCCGGCGAGCCGCAAATTCGGCACCTTTTCCTACCTGCCGGCGATGACGCCCGAGCGCATCCGCAAACAGGTCGAATTCATCGTCGCGCGCGGCTGGACGCCGGCACTCGAACACACCGAGCCTGCGCACCTGATGGACGACTATTGGTACATGTGGAAGCTGCCGCTGTTCGGCGAGACCGACGTGGACCGCGTCCTGGCCGAGGCCGAGGCCTGCCACAAGGCCAACCCGAATAACCACGTGCGCCTGGTCGGCTACGACAAGCTGAAGCAGACCCAGGGCGCGGCGATGGTCGTGTTCCGCGGCAAGACCGTCTAGCCGGACGCGAACCAAGGAGGACTAGTGGGAATCAGGGCGCTTATTTTCGACGTCGACGGCACCATCGCCGATACCGAGGAAACCCACCGCCAGTCGTTCAACGCCGCTTTCCTCGAGCACGGGCTCGCCTGGGACTGGAGCCGGCGCGAGTATGCCGGGCTGTTGCGCACTTCCGGCGGCAAAGAGCGCATCGCGGTCTATATCGAATCCCTCGGGCTCGAGGCGCAGGAGAAGGCCAGGCTCATGCCCATGGTGCAACTCATCCACGCCAGCAAGACGCGCATCTACGGTGAGCTGATCGCCGACGGCCGCGCGCCGCTGCGCCCCGGCGTGGCGCGGCTCATTGGCGAGGCGCGCGCTGCCGGAGTGCGCCTCGCCATCGCTTCGACCACGACCGCGGCCAACATCTCGGCGCTGATCGGCGCGCAGTTCGGCGCCGGAGCCTGGAACTGGTTCGAGGCCCTGGCCTGCGGCGACGTGGTGCCCGACAAGAAACCGGCGCCGGACATCTACGTACGGGCGCTTGGTATGCTGCGCCTGCCGGCGCAAGACTGCGTCGCTTTCGAGGATTCGGTCAACGGCCTGAGATCGGCCAAGGCTGCCGGACTTTACACCGTGGTCACGCCCACCGTCTGGAGCGAGGGGCAGGACTTCAGCGGCGCGGATCTGCTGTTGCGCAGCCTGGGCGATGCGGATGCGCCGCTTGCGGCCGACGATGCCAGGCGCGCCGGCGGGCCGTATCTCACGCTGGCAAAATTGCAGCAGCTGCACGCAACCGCGCTGCGTTTGGCCGCGGCATAAAGGAGACGGGGATATGCCGCTCAAGAGTACGCTCACCGAATTCATCATCGGCGAGCATCGAAAATACAGCCAGGCCACGGGCGGATTCACTGCGCTCCTGAACGACATCCAGCTCGCCTGCAAGCGCATCGCCTACCTCATCGGCAAGGGCGCCCTGGCGGGAGTGCATGGCGCCGCGGCGGGGGAAAACGTCCAGGGCGAGCGGCAGATGAAGCTCGACGTGATGGCGAACGACATTTTCCTGCGCACCAACGAATGGGGCGGGCACCTCGCCGCCATGGTGTCCGAAGAGCTGGAGGCGGTGTGCCAGATCCCGGTGCAGTATCCGCGCGGCCGCTACCTGCTCGCGTTCGACCCGCTGGACGGCTCGAGCAATATCGACGTCAACGTCGCCGTGGGCTCGATTTTTTCGGTGCTGCGCTGCGCGGAGGGCGTGGCTGAGCCGACGGCGCAGGATTTTCTGCAGTCGGGCAGCGAACAGGTCTGCGCCGGCTATGCCATCTACGGCCCGACCACCATGCTGGTGCTCACGCTCGGACACGGCGTGTATGGATTTACCCTGGACCGGGAGATCGGCGAGTTCATTCTCACCCATCCGGACCTGCGCATTCCGGCGGAAACGAGCGAGTTCGCGATCAATGCCTCCAACGAGCGGTTTTGGGAGCCGCCGGTCAAGCGCTACATTTCGGAATGCCTCGCCGGCAGGAGCGGGCCGCGCGCGAAGGACTTCAACATGCGCTGGATCGCTTCCTTCGTCGCGGAGGTGCACCGTATCCTGATGCGTGGCGGGCTGTTCATGTATCCGAAAGACAGCAAGGATCCGGTCAAAGCCGGGCGCCTGCGCCTGCTGTACGAGGCGAATCCGATGGCGCTGCTGGTCGAGCAGGCAGGGGGCGCGGCCTCGACCGGGCGCGCTCGCATGCTCGACGTCGCGCCGCAGGGCCTGCACCAGCGCGTGCCGGTGATCCTGGGCTCGAAGGAAGAGGTCGAGCGCATCGCGCGCTATCATGGCGAATACGACCGCGGCGTGGATCAGCCTTTTACCTCGCCGCTGTTCAATGAGCGCTCGCTGTTTGTGCAGCCCTGAACGCCGGCCGGATTCAACAGGAGAAAAAAATGTCAGTGAAGCATCCGGTCATCGCGATCACCGGCTCATCCGGCGCCGGCACCACCTCGGTGACGCGCACCTTCCAGCATATTTTCCGGCGCGAACAGCTCAACGCCGCGATCATCGAGGGCGACTCTTTCCACCGCTACGACCGCACAGCGATGAAGGCGGCGCTGGCCGAGGCGGCGCAAGGCGGCAACAATCACTTCAGCCATTTCGGCCCGGACGCCAATCTGTTCGAGGAGCTGGAGGCGCTGTTCGCGAGCTATGGCGCGAGCGGCGGCGGGCGCAGCCGCAAGTACCTGCACAACGAGGCCGAGGCCGCGCCGTTCGGGCAGGAGCCGGGCACGTTCACGCCGTGGGAGGACGTCCCGCAGGGCACCGACCTGCTGTTCTACGAGGGCCTGCACGGGGCGGTGGTCACCGGCAAGGTCAACATCGCGCGCCACGCCGACCTGCTGGTGGGTGTGGTGCCGACGATCAATCTGGAGTGGATTCAGAAACTGCACCGCGACAAGGCCACGCGCGGCTACTCCACCGAGGCGGTGGTGGATACCATCCTGCGGCGCATGCCCGATTACGTGAATTACATCGTGCCGCAATTCGCGCAGACGCATATCAACTTCCAGCGCGTGCCCACGGTCGATACCTCGAATCCCTTCATCGCGCGCGATATTCCCAGCGCCGACGAGAGCTTCCTGGTGATCCGCTTTGCCAATCCCAAGGGGATAGACCTGCCTTACCTGATCACCATGCTGCACGATTCGTTCATGTCGCGGCCCAACATCATCGTCGTGCCGGGCGGAAAGATGGAGCTGGCGATGCAGCTGATATTCACGCCCATGATCTTGCAACTCATGGACCGCAAGCGCCGCGCCTAGGCGCGGCGTCGTTTCGCGTGCGGCGGCATACTTTGGCGACCGCATTGGAAAAATCGCGGCGCTTCGACGATAATCCTCCCTTCTCCTATTCCCGCCAGCCATGAAAACATCCACCACCGAACTCGCCAACGCCATCCGCGCCCTGTCCATGGACGCGGTGCAAGCCGCCAATTCAGGCCATCCCGGGATGCCCATGGGCATGGCCGAAATCGCCGTCGCCCTGTGGAACCGCCACCTGCGCCACAATCCGGCCAACCCGAAATGGGCCGACCGCGACCGCTTCGTGCTGTCCAATGGCCATGGCTCGATGCTGCTCTATTCGCTGCTGCACCTGACCGGCTACGCCGTGCCGATGGATGAACTGCGGCGCTTCCGCCAACTGCACTCGATGACGCCGGGCCACCCGGAAGTCGGCGTGACCCCGGGCGTGGAAACCACCACCGGGCCGCTGGGCCAAGGCATCGCCAACGCGGTCGGCATGGCGCTCGCCGAGCGCCTGCTCGCCGCCGAGTTCAACCGGCCGGGTCTTACCATCGTCGACCACCATACCTACGTGTTCCTCGGCGACGGTTGCCTGATGGAAGGCATTTCGCACGAAGCCTGCTCGCTCGCCGGCACGCTCAAGCTAGGCAAACTGGTTGCGCTGTACGACGACAACGGCATTTCCATCGACGGCAAGGTGCAAGGCTGGTTCACCGACGACACGCCGAAGCGCTTTGCGGCCTATGGCTGGCACGTCATCCCCGCGGTGGACGGCCATGATGTCGACGCGGTGGACCGCGCGATCGACGCAGCCAAGGCGGTGGCCGATCGCCCCAGCCTGATCTGCTGCAAGACGGTCATCGGCAAGGGTTCTCCGAACAAAGCCGGATCGCATGACGTGCACGGCGCGGCGCTGGGCGAAAAGGAAGTCGCCGCCACGCGCGCGGCCATCGGCTGGAATCACCCGCCGTTCGAGGTGCCGCAGGACGTCTACGATGGCTGGGATGCGCGCGCGCGCGGCGCCGCGTTCGAACGCGAATGGAGCGAGCGCTACGGCGCATACGCGAAGCAGCATCCGCAACTGGCGCAGGAATTCGTGCGCCGCACGGCGGGTGAATTGCCCGCGGGCTGGAAGGCGCATTGCGACGCCCTGATTGCGAAAATAGACGCCAAAGCGGAGACCATCGCCACGCGCAAGGCCTCGCAGAACGCGATCGAGGGCCTGGCCCCGGCTCTACCCGAGTTCGTCGGCGGCTCGGCCGACCTCACCGGGTCGAACCTCACCAACTGGTCCGGCGCCACGCCGGTAGGCGCAAGCGACGGCGGCAACTACCTATCCTATGGCGTGCGCGAGTTCGGCATGGCGGCGATCGCGAATGGCATGGCGCTGCACGGCGGGCTCATCCCCTTTTGCGGCACTTTCCTCACCTTCTCCGACTATGCGCGCAACGCGCTGCGCATGGCGGCGCTGATGAAACTGCGCAACCTGTTCGTGTTCACCCATGATTCGATCGGCCTGGGCGAGGATGGCCCCACCCATCAGTCGGTCGAGCACGTGTCCAGCCTGCGGCTGATGCCCGGCTTGGACGTGTGGCGGCCCTGCGATACCGTGGAATCGGCGCTGGCCTGGATCAAGGCGATAGAGCGCGGTGACGGTCCGAGCGCACTGGTGTTCTCGCGCCAGAACCTGCCGTTCCAGAAGCGCGATGCCGCGGCGCTGGCGGGGATCGCGCGCGGCGCCTATGTGCTGGCGGATTGCGCGGGTGCGCCGCAGGCGCTGATCCTGGCGACCGGCTCGGAAGTGCAGCTGGCCATGAGCGCGCAGGTGAAGCTTGCGCAAGAGGGCGTGCGCGTGCGCGTGGTGTCGATGCCCTCGACCAGCGTGTTCGACCGCCAGGCCGATGCCTACCGCGAAACCGTGTTGCCGCGCGGCGTACCGCGGGTCGCGGTGGAAGCGGGCGTGTCCGACTACTGGCGCAAATACGTGGGCCTGGAAGGGGCGGTGATCGGCATCGACCGCTACGGCGAGTCCGCCCCGGGCCCCGAATTGTTCAAGTACTTCGGCTTTACCATCGACAATGTGGTGGCGGTGGTGAAAAGCGTGATCTGAGCGTATCCTTGCGGTTGCTCGTGAATTGATCTTTCTCAAACCGAGCCCGACGCCATCCGTGTATACCTGCGTCGATCCGGGTGAACCCGCGATTCCAATGTTTCATCAGTACTCTTAGGAGCAAGTCATGACTATCAAGGTCGCAATCAACGGCTATGGCCGCATCGGACGCAACATTACGCGCGCGCTTTATGAAGGCGGCAAGAAACACGATATCCAGATCGTCGCCGTCAACGACCTGGGCAACGCCCAGACCAATGCGCATCTGACCCGCTACGACACCACGCATGGAAAGTTTCCCGGCACGGTGACGGTGGAGGGCGACTACATGATCGTGAACGGGGACAAGATCCGCGTTTGCGCCATTCGCAATCCGGCCGAACTGCCCTGGACTGAGCTGGGCGTGGACGTGGTACTGGAATGCACCGGGCTGTTCAACAGCAAGGAGAAGGCGGGCGCACACCTCAAGGCGGGCGCGAAAAAGGTCGTCCTCTCCGCCCCCGGCGGCAAGGACGTCGACGCCACCATCGTCTATGGCGTGAACCACAACGTGCTGAAGGCGGCGCATACGGTGATTTCGAACGCCTCCTGCACCACCAACTGCCTGGCGCCGATGGTGAAGCCGCTGCACGACAAGATCGGCCTCGTCTGCGGCCTGATGACCACCATCCACGCCTATACCAACGACCAGGTGCTCACCGACGTCTATCATGAAGACCTGCGCCGCGCGCGCTCGGCCACCATGTCCATGATCCCGACCAAGACCGGCGCGGCGGCGGCGGTGGGCCTGGTGCTGCCGGAGCTGAACGGCAAGCTCGACGGCTACGCCATCCGCGTGCCCACGATCAACGTTTCCGTGGTCGACCTGTCTTTCGTCGCCAGGCGCGCGACCAGCGCGGAGGAAATCAACCAGGTGATGAAGGAGGCGGCGGCAGGCAGCCTGAAAGGCATCCTCGCCTACAACTCAGATCCGCTGGTGTCGGTGGACTTCAACCACAATCCGCATTCCAGCATTTTCGATTCCACCCTGACCAAGGTGTCGGGTGGCACGCTGGTGAAAGTGTCCTCCTGGTACGACAACGAGTGGGGCTTCAGCAACCGCATGCTGGATACGACGGTTGCGTTTATGAACGCGAAGTAGATCACGGTGCGGGCCGGCGTTGTTCAGAGTCCGTTTCAGAATGAGCAAAGCGGGCTTTTCGTACGCGCAGGGTCAGGCAAAACCTTGCGCGCTGCGCGCGCCAACCGTGATGTCTGTACGGATAGAAAGCATCCGTACAGACATCACGGTTATGGGCAAAAGCAGGGAAGGCGTCGGGTTCGATACAAGATCGTCGATTGCCTGCGGATAGCTTCATCATCCGCAGGCAATCGACGATCCGCACGGACGGATTCATCGTCCGTGCAAGGTCTTGCTATCTCATTTTGCAACCATTTCCTGGCGAGAACGACATGCCTATCCTCAAAATGACCGACCTGGACCTGCGCGGCAAGCGCGTGCTGATCCGGGTCGATTTCAACGTGCCCGCGAAAGACGGCAAAATCACCGACGACACGCGCATACGCGCGGCGCTGCCGGGCATACGCTTTGCGCTCGCCGCGGGCGCGCGCCTGATGCTGGCCTCGCATTTCGGCCGCCCGAAGGAGGGGGAATGGAGCGAATCGGAATCGCTCGCGCCGGTGGCGCGCCACCTGTCCGGGCTGCTGGGCGTCGAGGTGCCGCTCGTGCGCGACTGGCTCGACGGCGTAACGGTCGAACCCGGCAAAGTGGTGCTGCTAGAGAATTGCCGCTTCAACAAGGGCGAGAAGAAGAACGACGAGGCGCTGGCGAAGCGCATCGCCGCGCTGTGCGACATCTATGTCAACGACGCCTTCGGCACCGCGCACCGCGCCGAAGCCACCACCCACGGCGCGGCGAAGTACGCGGCCGTCGCCTGCGCCGGGCCGCTGATGTCGGCGGAACTGGAGGCACTCGGGAAGGCGCTGGCCGCGCCCGCGCGCCCGCTGATCGCGATCGTCGCCGGCTCCAAGGTGTCGACCAAGCTGACCATCCTCGCGGCGCTGGCGGAAAAAGTGGACGAGCTGATCGTCGGCGGCGGCATCGCCAACACCTTCATGCTCGCGGCCGGCCTGCCCATAGGCAAGTCGCTGGCCGAGGCGGACCTGGTGGAAGAGGCGAAGAAGATCATGGCGGCGATGCGCTCGCGCGGCGCGGCCGTGCCGATACCGACCGATGTGGTCGTGGCGAAGGAGTTTTCCGCTAATGCGGCCGCGACGGTGAAACCGGCGACGGCAGTCGCCGCCGACGAAATGATCCTCGATATCGGCCCCGAGACCTCGGCGCGTTTGGCGGCGAGCCTGAAGCGCGCCGGCACCATCGTCTGGAACGGCCCGGTGGGCGTGTTCGAGTTCGACCAGTTCGCCGCGGGTACCAGGACCCTGGCCCTGGCGATCGCCGCCTCCCAGGGCTTCTCGATCGCGGGCGGCGGCGATACTGTCGCCGCCATCAACAAGTTCGGCATCGCCAAGGACATCGGCTACATCTCGACCGCGGGCGGGGCCTTCCTTGAGTTCCTCGAAGGCAAGAAATTGCCGGCGGTGGAAGTGCTGGAAGCACGCGCCGCCGGCTAGGCTGTCGCGCATATTTGCAGGGATTGCTGCTGACTGATATAGGCGTTACCATTCAGCCCGTTGCTTGGGGGGTAGCCGATGAACCGTAGAGCTTTGACCGAACGCGATTTGCGGGAAGTACCCGCCTACTCGATCGCCGAAGCGGCAGGTTATCTACGCCTACCGAAATCGACCCTCCGCGCTTGGTTGCTTGGCCAGAAATCGTTTCGATCGGTGATCGAAATTGCCGATCGAAAGGAGCGCCGCCTCTCCTTCATCAACTTGGTCGAAGCGTTTGTTCTTTCTGCGATCCGCCGCGAACATACCATTCCGTTGCCCAAGGTACGCAAGGCGATGGATTACCTGCGCCGCACGTTCAAGACGCATCGCCCGCTTGCGGATGAGCAGTTCGCGACCGACGGCGTCGACCTGTTCGTCGAAAAATTTGGCGCATTGGTGGGTGCGACACAGGAAGGCCAGGTGCAGTTGCGCGAGATAATCCTCGATCGTCTCAAAGATGTGCGCCGCGATCTGAAGGGCGTACCGAAAAAAATCGTCTTGTTTCCGGCGCGCGGTACTGCTGCCGCGGGCGATATAGTGATCGATCCACGCGTTTCTTTCGGCCGGCCGGTGCTGGACGGCTTTGGCGTGCGAACCGCTATCCTGGCCGAGCGCTTCCACGCGGGCGATAGCATAGACGCGCTTGCGCACGATTATGGCGTCCCTCCGGAAGCGATCGAGAACGCGCTCCGCTGCGAACCTCGCGCAGCGTGACACAGCGCGGCTCGCATCCCTTACTTTCTTCGTCGATAGGCAACTCGGCCGTTTCATAGTGCCGGAAGCCTTGCGCGCTGCCGGCGCGCAGGTCGAGGTCCATGACGACCACTTCGCGCAGAACACGCCCGACGTCGAGTGGTTGACGAAGGTGGGCAAGTGGGGCTGGGTGGTGATTTCCAAGGACCAAAACATCCGTCGTAACCCGCTGGAGCTCGCGGCCTACGCGGCGGCGAAGGTACGCGGTTTCTTTGTGACCGCGGCCGGGGCGAGCGGCCCTGAAAACGCCGCACTTCTCGCACGCTGCCTGGCGGGCATGGTCCGGCGCTCCGCCGGCCGTCGGGGTCCATTCTTGTTTACTATTTCGCGAAGCGGCGTCTTCACCAAAGTGTTCTAGCTAGACGGGCGCTCGGCGAGGATATCGATTTCAGCACCAAGCCCTGAGCGTCCTACGCGTAGAATGTGGGGCTAGGAGAGGCGTTGGTATAGATTACGAGTTACAGGGAGAGGATTTGAGTTGGCTAAAAAACTCGAAGAACGTGCCCGAATCGAAATCGACAGGTTACTTGAAAACGCCAAGCTGTTGATGCGGTCGGTCAAAGGTGCCCACGGCTACGCTGCCCATGAAGGCACACTGCGCGAGTTTGCGCGAAATGCCGACTTCGGCTTTGTGGATTGCCAATGAATCTGGATACGACAAGCCCCAATCGTGGTCATGTAACAAGAGCCGTTGAAGCAACTTCGAACGGTTCGTTTGACGCGCGCATTGACGCCGTCGAGTACGGGCGCGGTCAATTGGCAGCGTCATCCTTCTATTCGGCCACTTCCGCTCGCGAGGTCCACGTTCTGCGAATTCGGTAGCCTATCTGTTGCGCAGGCTTCATGCGAGGCTTGGCGCAAACCGGGATCGGGTGAGGTACATTCTCACAAGCGCAAGCCTCGGATCGAGCGTCGAAACTCAACAGCGCATAAAGAAATTCGCGGCTGATTTGACAGGACTAGATCGCTCGCGCAGGGGTTTCACATTGATTACCGGCGAGCTAAATAGGAAAAGCAACGAACGAGCCGCCACAGCTGTAGAAGCAAACGCGCTACCTAATTGAGTTTCTTTTCAGCCATGGGTTCCTTCCATCCTACGCATTCCCGCGCGATTTGTGCGCGTTGCAAATTGAGAAGGACCGAACCGGCCCGGGACCGCGCGTCGGCATACCTACTGATTTCCTTCGACCGACTATGACTCTGTGCGCGAGTTTATAAAGGAACAGGCCGTGCACATAGGGCAGAACTCGTTGCAACCGTTGCTCTTTCAACTGGATGACGGTCTAATCGTCGGTGGCAGGTCCGAGCGGCAGGATTTCTCGAAGGATGAGGCGTTTGAGTCCGGGCTTCTTGCGTGGATTTCGCTCCCGGCTGTGCGTCTTGAAGGACGTCTTTTCATCTTAGGACCCTTGCCAAAGGAGCAAACGCCTTATGAATGTGCTGGCCTCGCATCCATAGTACGCAAGCTCTTCAGGACTCACATTGGAGCAGGAAGAACTGCGGGAGGGCTAACAAGGGTGCAGTTACGAGAACTCGCCCGAACTCTCGATCTTGGTCAAACTAGCCACGACGCGCTGCGGATACAGAGAGTTAAGGCGGAAATCGAGCGTTTGGGGGAACAGCAGGAAGCGTTGGATCTTCTCGTGACAGAGCTTCAAGACTCTCCGAGTGTAAGAAAGCGGATTGAGGAGATTGTTGGGCAGGAAGTAGCAAAAAAGCTTTTGCAGAAGAATGAACTCCATTCAGACATCGACCGGCTTCAGGGGGAACGAGCGGCATGGGAAGCGCGAATCAACAGGCGACAGGCAGAGCACAGAAGACTTCGCGAAGAGACCTCGAAGGTGGTGAAGGCTGCATTTGAGAAAGCCCGCGCCGAGGGTGTTTCAACACTCGCTGAGCTCGCCATATTCCAAGCGTTGTCCGCACCTGCGAACAATTCAGAAGGGTCTGCTCACTCACCCGCGCAGCGTTGGGGTTCGATTGCGCAGCCCACTGTACGGGAGTTAGTCCCAGCCGACCGAGGTTTAGTCGCGGTTCTAGGATCCCTTGGGGTCCCGATCCAGAGGGCTACAGCACTGGAGACTTTGGGCGGAGCCGCATTAAAGGCTGGTCTAATCGTCTGCCTAAGAGGCGTCGCTGCAAGATTGGCAGTGGAGGGCTGGGCGAAAGCCCTCGGGCACACGCCTGTCCTTTTTGATTCCACTATCGGTCTAATAGATACAGGTGAGCTGAGGGATATCCTTGCGGGAGTCCCAGCTCATGACGTTCTTGCCTTGCTCGATGCAAACCTTTCGGCGCTCGACATCTACGCGAGGCCTATATCAGATCTGGTACTTTCTCGACTGACCCGCCCTGACGACGAGGCAAAGCCAGCGATCATCCTCGCGCTGACTGATGGGCTTGGCAGCCTGCCGCTGCCGAAGACCTTCGAGGGTGTCTCGGTATCGATGAATTTAGATACACGCTACATCTTCCGTGGTGTGTCCGACGTTGAGGATATGATGTCTATGGTGACTGATCCAGAGGACAACAGCCCGTGTGCGCGCCTGTGGCGGCCAGCCGCCGATCGCCTGCAAGTCCAGATTGAGGAACTTGAGCCTGAAGCCCGGGCTCTCGCGCTTTCGATCCTTACAACTCAATGATTGAGGGCGGAGCAAAGGGCGCACTCTGGCGTCGATGCTGGATGGGCACAGGGATTACGTTTTGCGCGACACACTACACCTGAGCAAATAGGAAATCGCCGCGCCGTCCAGCGCCTGAGCTGTCACTTGCGGGGATAGCCGTTTCTTCAATCGATCAGGCTCTCTCCGGGCCGCACGCGCGTGAATTCCACCGGCTTGCGGCTGACGCTGAAACCCTCGCCCGCCGCCTGCACCAGGCTGTAAGTGGAGGTCGCCAGATCGCCCGCGTCGGGGAAGTCCGCGCGAAAATGCGCGCCGCGCGAATTCTCGCGCACCAGGGCCGCCTCGCAAATCGCGCGGCTCACCAGGATCAGGTTGTTGAGATTCATCCAGTCGTGCCAGGCGAGGTTGTAGCGCAGGTCGCTTGCATCCACGCCGGTCGCAGCGAGGCGCGCCTGCAATTCGGAGAGCGCGCCGCGCGCGCGCGCGAGACCCTTGGCGTCGCGCACGATGCCGACATCGTCCCACATCAATTCGTACAGGGCCTGGCGCACGCCCTCCAGGTCGCCAGCCGGCCGGGCGAGCGGAGCGCGGCAGGCCGCCTCGACTGCGGCTATCTCTTCGGCATCGGGCGCATGCAGCGCGCCCTGCGCTCTGACCCAGGCCGCCATTGCATCGCCCGCCACGCCGCCATACACCGTCGAGTTGGCCACGCCGTTGCCGCCCAGGCGGTTGGCGCCGTGCACGCCGCCGGTGTCCTCGCCCGCGGCGAACAGGCCGGGCAGGGCGGTGGAGCAATCGGGCCGGAATTCGACCCCGCCCATCATGTAATGCGCGGTCGGCACCACTTCGACCAGGCCGCCGGCGAGATCGAAGCCGCTGTCGGCGCAGCGATCGACCATGCCTTTGAACTGCCTGACCACGTTCTGCGGGCCCAGGTGCGCCATGCTGATATGCACGCCGCCATTGGGCGTGGTGCGGCCGGCGCGCATTTCGGCGTAGATCCCGCGCGAGACGACGTCGCGCGTGGCGCGCTCCAGTTTGGGGTCGTAATTGCCCATGAAGCGCTCACCCGCGCCGTTGAGGAGATAACCGCCCGAGCCGCGCAAGCCCTCTTCGAGCACAGTCCCGGTCATGCGCGTGTGCGCTCCCGCAAGCAGGCCGGTGGGATGGAACTGCACCATCTCCAGGTCGCGCAGTGTCAGGCCGGCGCGCAAGGCCATCGCCAGGCCGTCGCAGCTCTTGTCGCCCGAAGGCGTGTGGTACTTGTACATGGTCGGCCCGCCGCCGGTGGCGAGCAGCACCGCCTTGGCCTGGACGAAGGCGAATTCGCCCGTGCGCATGTCTATCATCAGCACACCGGCGAGCGCGCCGCCGCTCTTCGTCTTGATCAAGGCCACCGCGCGATGCTCTTCCAGCCGCTTGATCCTGCGCGCCCACACCTGCTCGGCCAGACGGTTGATGATCTCTATGCCGGTGAGGTCGCCCTTGTGCACGGTGCGATCAAAGGTCTGCCCGGCGAAGGCTTTCTGGTGGACGCTGCCGTCGGGATTGCGGTCGAAAAAACAGCCGAGCTCGTTCTCGAGTTCGTGGATGCGCTCGACCGCGAGCGTCACCAGCTTCCAGGCGAGATCCTGGTTGGGCAGCCATTTGCCGCCTTCGATGGTGTCCATGAAGTGGCGCTCCACCGAATCGCCCGGGGCGAGCGCGACGTTGTAGCCGCCCTGGACCATGCGCGTGCAGCCGCATTTTCCGAGCAGGCCCTTGACCGCGATGGTGATGTCGAGCTCGGGCGCGCCCTGGTGCGCGTGCAGGGCGGCGAACAGGCCCGCGCCGCCCGAACCGAGTATCAGGATGTCAGTCTGGATAGTCTGCATGTTGGCGCATCAGCCTCGCAAAGAAATCAAGTAACGGGCGCAGACCGAGTCTCAGCTCTTGCCCAGGTCGCTGAAATATTCATGCTCCGCGGTATTGACCAGGCTGGTGCGCAGTTCCACCGGCAGGTTGTGATAGGTCAGCGCGGTGCGCCGGATGCGCAGCAGCGGCGATCCGGCGGCAATGCCCAGCAGTTTCGCGCTGGGCCGGTCCGCCAGCGTCGCGCTCAAACGTTCGGCGCTTCTCACCACATTGATGCCGAATCGTTCCTGGTAGAGCTGGTAGATGGTGCTGTCGCGCTCGCGGAACATCTTTTCGCTCAAGCGGGGAAAGCGCTCCGCCGGCAGCGTGATTCCATCCAGCACCACCGGTCTGCCGGCGAGCCGCAGCAGGTTCCCGATGAGGAACACCGGTGCGCCCGCTGCGATGTTCAGCCGAGCGGCGCTGTCGGCGCCGGCCTTGGCCCGCTCGAAGGACAGCAGTTCGATCTTCGGCTGCTCCTTTGCTCCGTCCGCCGGGACGATGTGGAAAAAATGGAACAGCGTGCGCTGCGCGTTGTGGCCGACGACGAACGTGCCGCGGCCCTGGTGGCGCACCAGGATGCGCTCGGCCACCAGCTCGTCGATGGCTTTGCGCACCGTGCCGATGGAAACGTGGTAGCGCTCGCCGAGCTTCGCCTCGGAGGGCAGGGCCACGCCCGGCTGCCATTCGCCCCCGGCCAAGCTCTCGGTCAGCAGGCGTTTGACTTCCTTGTACAGCGGCAGCGCGCCGCCGGTATCCGCGCCCGGGCGCTGGTTCATACGCAGTCTCGGTCCGGTGTGTTCATCATGGTGTCATCTTAGCATATCATCTAAATCATACAAGTCATCTAGTTGACTTTGGCGCGCGACGCGCCTAATATCCTATTTCTGCAACCGCCTGCGGGCAAACGAGAAGGGCGGCATGAGCAGGGAGCAGGGGCCCCGCGCAGCGGGGATGCGACCGGCCGCGATTGCCGCCGGACGCCGACAGCGCGGATTCGAACTTTTGAACTTGGTTAAGGAGGCGTAAGCATGATCCATTTTGTAGTGCATGACGAGCACGATTCGGTCGGAGTGGTCGTCGTCGAAGGCGTCAAATCCGGCCAGCAGCTCACCGGCTGGATCATGGACCAGGACAAGGAAATCAAGGTGCGCGCGCAAAACGACATCCCCATCGGCCACAAGCTGGCGATCCAGAAACTGAAGGAGAAGGACACGGTGATCAAGTACGGTGTCGACATCGGGCGCACGGTCGCCCCGATCAAGGTCGGCGAACATGCGCATGTGCACAACATCAAGACCAAACGCTGGTAAGCGAGGCAGACTATGAACCTATCCAAAGCAAAGTTCTGGGGTTACAAACGCGAAAACGGCCGCATCGGCGTGCGCAACCATGTCATCATCCTGCCGGTGGACGATCTCGCCAACGCGGCGTGCGAGGCGGTGGCCAATAACATCAAGGGCACGATGGCGCTGCCCCATCCCTACGGGCGGCTGCAGTTCGGCGCCGACCTGGAACTGCATTTCCGCACCCTCATCGGCACCGGTTCCAACCCCAACGTCGCCGCAGTGGTGGTGATCGGCATCGAGGAAGAATGGACCAAGCGCGTGGTCGACGGCATCGCCAAGACCGGCAAGCCGGTGTGCGGCTTCGGCATCGAGCAGCACGGCGACCATGACACCATCATGCGCGCGTCCAAGGCGGCGAAGCAGTACGTGCAGTGGGCCTCCGAACTGCAACGCGAAGAGCGTCCGCTGAAGGACCTGTGGGTGTCGACCAAATGCGGCGAGTCCGACACCACCTCGGGCTGCGGCGCCAACCCCACCGTGGGCAACGCGTTCGACAAGCTCTACCCGCACAAGACCACGCTGGTGTTCGGCGAGACCACCGAGATCACCGGCGGCGAGCACCTGGTGGCGGCGCGCTGCCGCACGCCCAAGGTGCGCGAGCAGTTCATGGCCATGTTCGACCGCTACCAGGAAGTGATAGACCGGCACAAGACCAGCGACCTGATGGATTCGCAGCCGACCAAGGGCAACATCCTCGGCGGGCTGACCACCATCGAGGAAAAGGCGCTGGGCAACATCCAGAAGATAGGCAGGAAGTGCCTGATCGACGGGGTGATCGACAAGGGCGAAGTGCCCGGCGGCCCCGGCCTGTGGTTCATGGACTCGTCTTCGGCCGCGGCCGAGATGGTGACTCTGTGCGCCGCCTCGGGCTTCGTGGTGCACCTCTTCCCCACCGGCCAGGGCAACGTCATCGGCAACCCGATTCTGCCGGTGATCAAGCTGTCGGCCAACCCGCGCACCGTGCGCACCATGTCCGAGCACATCGATGTCGACGTGTCCGGCCTCCTGCGCCGCGAAATGACGCAGGATGAGGCGGGCGATGCGCTACTCGACTGCATGTTCCGCACCGCCAACGGCCGCCTGACTGCCGCCGAGGCGCTGGGCCATCGCGAGTTCGTGCTGACGCGCTTGTACGAAAGCGCGTGACCGCGCGCTGTTGCGTACTGCACGGCCCGCAAGCGGGGCGTGCAGCGCTGCTGGTGGTCCGTATGGAGCCATTTCCACAGGAGCGATGGTAAGCATGAAGATTGCAATAACGGAATTTATGGACCTGGCCGCCGTGGACACGCTGCGCGCCCGCTTCAGCGTGGTCTATGACCCGAAACTGGTCGACCGCCGTGCCGACCTGCTCGGGCTGCTGGACGATACGCCGGCGCTGATCGTGCGCAACCGCACCCAGGTCGATGCCGAATTGCTTGCCGCCGCGCCGCGGCTGCGCGTGGTCGGCCGGCTGGGCGTGGGTTTGGACAACATCGATGTCGCGGCCTGCAAGGCGCGTGGCATCGAGGTCATTCCGGCCACCGGCGCCAACGCGCTGGCGGTGGCCGAGTACGTCATCGCCACCGTGATGCTGCTGCTGCGCGGCGCGTATCTGGCTAGCGCCGAAGTTGCCGCGGGAAAGTGGCCGCGGACGCAGCTGTCCGAAGGACGGGAGACCGCCGGCAGGACGCTGGGCCTGGTGGGCTTCGGCGGCATCGGTCAGCTCACCGCCAAACTTGCAACGGCGCTGGGCATGCGGGTGGTGGCCTACGATCCGCTGCTGGCGGCCGACGCGCCCGCGTGGGCGGAATTGGGCGTCGCGTGGCGCGAACTGGATGCACTGCTCGCCGAGGCCGACGCGGTGAGCCTGCATCTGCCGCTGACGGCGCAGACGCGCGGCTTGATGGACGCAGCGCGCATCGGCCGCATGAAGGCCGAGGCGGTGCTGATCAATACCGCGCGCGGCGGCATCGTCGACGAGGCAGCCCTCGCCGGGGCGCTGCGCAGCGGCAAACTCGCCGGCGCTGCGCTGGATGTATACGCGCAAGAACCGCTGGCTGCCGGCTCGCCCCTGGCCGCGGCCCCGAACCTGATTCTCACGCCGCATATCGGCGGCCTCAGCCGCGAATCCAACACCCGCGTCAGCACCATGATCGCCGCCAGAGTGGCGAACTTCCTGCAGACCGCCTAGCTAGGACGGAGCCACCATGCCCAAGTTATCCCTGGAACGCCTCAATTCACTTGCGGCCGAGGCGCTGGCACACGCCGGCGCTTCGGCAGAGATGGCCCGCGTCACCGCCGCTGCCTTGGTGACGGCGGAGGCGCAGGGCCTTGCCTCTCACGGTCTGTCGCGAGTGCCGCAGTACGCCGGCCACCTGAGTCACGGCCGCGTCAATGGCGGAGCCGCGCCGCGCGTCATCCGCGCCAAGGCCGCCGCGTGCCTGGTGGATGCCGATGAAGGCTTGGCTTTCCCTGCCTGCGCTCTGGCCGTGAAGGAAGCAATTGCACGCGCCGGCGAATGCGGCGCGGCCTTCGCCGGTGTCACCCGCAGCCACCATTTCGGTGTCGCCGCCTACCACCTCGTTCCGGTCGCGGCCGCGGGCATGGTGGGCCTGGCCTTCGGCAACTCGCCGGCGGCGATGCCAGCCTGGGGCGGTCGCCGTCCCATCTATGGCACAAATCCTATCGCTGCCGTGTTTCCGCGCCGCGGCCAGTTGCCGCTCACCATCGACCTGTCTCTGTCGGAGGTCGCCCGCGGCAAGCTGATGGTGGCGGCGAAGGCCGGCAAGTCCATCCCCGCCGGTTGGGCGCTGGACAAGGACGGCAATCCCACCACCGATCCGAAAGCGGGATTGGAGGGCATGATGCTGCCGGCGGGCGGCGTCAAGGGCGCCATGCTGGCCATGGTGGTCGAGTTGTTGTGCTGCGCGCTAACCGGCGCGGCGTTCGGCTTCGAGGCGGATTCGTTTTTCTCCGACACCGGCAACCGGCCGCACATCGGACAGGCCTTCCTGGTGGTGGACCCCGCGGCGCTCGCCGGCACCGAAGTGTTCGCCGAGAGGATGGAAACGCTCGTCGCCACGATGCTGCTTGATCCCGGAGTGCGCCTGCCGGGTTACCGGCGCGCCAAGCTCGAGCAACAGGCGCGAGACGGCGGCATCGAGGTACCGCAGGCGCTGCTCGATCAGCTGGAAGCATTGGCGGCTGTCAATCTCGGAGCCTGAGGGTCCACAGGCAAACCGTTTCGGTGAGTCTCCACTTGCTGCCCGTGACCTGGAACCCGGCATTTCGATCAATAAGGTGACTCAGTGAAGCGCAATGATCTCATCGGCGGATTCTTTTTCCTTACAGTAGGCTTTTTTTTTGCGGTGTATTCCCGCAGTGTCGACGTCGGAACAATGGAAGAGCCGGGACCGGGCTTCCTGCCGCTGTGGGCCGGCGTCTTGCTTGCGATCATGTCTGCCGCCCTGTTGGGCAGGACATTCTTCAAGAAATTCGACCAGGGTGAAGCGTTCTTCCCGGAAACCGATTCCTGGAAAAGAGTCGGCATGGTGGTCGCATCCCTCATCGTCTACAACCTGCTGCTCAGGCAACTCGGCTTCATCCTCGTGACGTTTCTTTTTGTCGCGTTTCTGGTGCGATTCATTTTCCCGCAGACCTGGCTTAAGACCGCGGTCACCGCCGCGCTTTCGACCGCCGGGGCGCAGCTCGTCTTTGTTACCCTGCTGGAAATTCAGTTTCCCAAGGGACCACTGGGCTTCTAGCAGCGAGGGTAATGGAATGGAGATTTTCAACTATCTGATACAGGGCGCGATGGTTGCGTTTCAGCCCGTCAATCTCCTGTTCTGCTTCATCGGCGTACTCATGGGAACCCTGGTCGGCGTACTTCCCGGACTGGGGCCGACCGCAGCGATCGCCTTGTTGTTGCCGGTGAGTTTCCACATCCCGCCGGTTGCCACGATCATCATGCTGTCGGGTATCTATTACGGAGCCATGTACGGCGGTTCGACCACTTCGATACTGGTCAACATGCCCGGCGAGGCTGCATCGGTCATCACTTGCCTGGACGGCCATCAGATGGCCAAGCAGGGACGGGCGGGTCCGGCGCTGGGCATTGCGGCGTTCGGATCTTTCATCGCCGGCACTCTGGGCATAGTCGGCATCGTGCTTCTGGCGCCACCCATGGCGCAATTCGCGCTTGCCTTCGGTCCGCCGGAATATTTTTCGATGATGCTCATGGGCATTGTCATCATCATCTACATGTCGTCCGGGTCGATACTGAAAGACTTCATGACTGCCGTATTCGGCCTGCTGCTCGGCACCATAGGCATGGACACCATCGCAGGAACGCAACGGCTTACCTTCGGAGTCCTCGAGCTTGCCGACGGCGTCGGCTTTATCCCGGCGGTAATGGGGCTGTTCGGCATTTCGGAAATCCTGATGAACGTGGAGCGGATAGTCGCGACGACGCTGGTTACCGAAAAGGTGAAGAACCTCCTGCCGACTCTTCAGGACTGGAAAGAATCGATCAAGCCGATTTTGCGGGGAAGCGTGCTTGGTTTCGTGATCGGCGTGCTGCCGGGTCCGGCGCCGGTTATCGCGACCTACGCATCCTATGCGATGGAAAAGAAACTTTCCAAGACCCCCGAGAAATTCGGCACCGGCTTCATCGCCGGAGTCGCGGGCCCGGAATCCGCGAACAATGCCGCCTCCAGCGGCGCCATGATTCCACTGTTTACGCTGGGCATACCGGCCAATTCCGTAATCGCGGTTCTGCTCGGCGCCTTCATGATCCATGGCCTGCAGCCCGGACCGATGTTCATCACCAAGTACCCGGAAATCTTCTGGGGTACCGTTGTGAGCATGTATCTCGGCAACGCCATGCTGCTGGTGCTGAACCTGCCGTTGATACCGCTTTGGGTCAAGGTGCTGAAGATCCCCTATTCCATCTTGTTCCCGCTGATCCTCATCTTCTGCCTCATCGGCGTCTACAGTTTGAACTTCAGCCAGGTGGAAATAGGGCTGATGACGGCATTCGGCGTACTCGGTTACCTGATGCGAAAGTTCAAGTTCGAGATGGCGCCGCTGATACTCGCCCTGGTGCTCGGGCCGATGATGGAGAGCAATCTGCGCCTTTCGCTGCTGCTCAATCAAGGCGACGCGAGCGTTTTCCTGACCAAGCCGATATCCGCGGTGTTCATGGGCATATCCGTGTTGCTGATTGTCTCGAACATGATACCGGCGATCCGCAACCGCAGGTCGAAGTTCAAGGAAAAGCTCGGCGAGGACGATGTATGAAAGGGCAGAGGTTCCCGGTTACCGTATCCGCAAAAAAAGAAAGGAATGGCAATGAAAAGCAAATATCTTGTCGGCATCATATTGGCGTTCGTTCTAGGATTTTCGATAACTGCCGCGCGGGCGCAGGGCGCGGCATATCCAGCAAAGGAAATTTCCTACATCATCGCGTTCAACCCCGGGGGTGAGTCGGATATCGAATTCCGCGCCATGCAGTCGTATTTTGAAAAGGCCCTAGGCGTCCGTTTTGTGCCTGATTACAAGCCGGCTGCCGGCGGTGCGCTCGCCTGGCAGACGCTGGCAAGCGCTACGCCCGACGGCTACACGCTGGCGGGTTTCAATTCTCCGCACATTATCACGCAGCCGCTCACGATGAAGGACGTCAAGTTCCAGACCGAAGACTTCACCTATCTTTCGATGATCGAGAATACGCCGTCCACGCTGGTCGTGAAGAAAGGCTTCCCGGCGGCGACGCTGAAGGAGTTCATCGACTATGCAAAGAAGAACCCGGGCAAGGTTACGATAGCTGCGGTGGGCAAATTTTCCGGACCTCACCTGAATGTCCTGCAGTTCATGAAGGTGGCCGGAATCAAATTGACCTATATCCCGTTGCAGGGCACCGGCCAGGTGAAACCGCAAATCATGGGCGGCCACGTCGACGCGGCGTTCACGAACTCGCCTGCTGCGGTCGAAATGGTAGGAACCGGCGTAACCGTCCTGGCGGTTGGTACCGAAGAACGCATGAAACAATTGCCGGGCGTGCCGACGTTTGCAGAGCTCGGTTACAAGATTTATCCGCGTATCGACCGCGGAATTGTCGGGCCGAAGAATCTTCCCAAGGACATAGCGCAGAAGCTCGACAAGGCGTTCTATGCCATCGTGACGAACAAAGAGGTGCAGGCAAAATTGAGCGAGGCCGGGTTTGTGCCCAATCCGATGAATATGGCGCAGGCCACGCAATACATGAAAGAGCAGAAGGAACTGGTGATAAAGCTGCTCGATGAAGAGAAACTGATGCAGATCAAGCAATGAACTAACACCGGCCGGGGCGTCCGCTTCGGAGTCCGCTGGACTCGGAATCGGATGCCCCGGAAAAGGGGCTGGGGCTACCGGCCTGGATCAGGCGCGTGTTTCCGACGTGTGCTGTTTCGCAATAACCAACGCCGCTAACGTGGGTAGAATGGCGACATGGATATGCTGAAAGTTTCGGTCTGGCGCGGCGGCGCCGAAGGCGGGTATCGCACCTACGAGGTGCCGCGCCAGGAAAGCCAGAGCGTGCTCGATGTGGTGACCTACATCCAGCGCCACATCGAACCCACCCTTTCCTACCGTTTTGCCTGCCGCGTAGGCATGTGCGGCGCCTGCGCGATGACCGTCAACGGCGTCGCGCGCTGGACCTGCCGCACGCACGTGTCGAAGGTTGCCAAGGGCAACGCCATCCAGATTGCGCCGCTCGCCAATCTGCCGGTAGTCAAGGACCTGGTGACCGACATGCGCGAGTTTTTCAACAAGGCGGCGCGCGCGCTCGGCCGGTTCGTGCCCAGCGCCACGCGCAAGGACGCGTTCGCACGGGTCGTGTCCGAATCGCCCGAGCGCGTCGCCATCGACGCCGGGATCGAATGCATAGGCTGCGGCGTGTGTTATGCATCCTGCGATGTGGTTTCCTGGAACCCGGACTATCTGGGCCCGGCGGCGCTGAACCGCGCCTGGACCCTGATCAACGACGTACGCGACGACGCGAAGCGGGAACGCCTCGCCGCGGTCGCCGGCGACGCCGGCTGCCACGCCTGCCACACGCACTTGAGTTGCAGCGAGCGCTGCCCCAAGAACATCGCGCCCACCGCTTCCATCGCCGGGCTCAAGCGCGCAGTCGCGATGGCCGCATGGAAGGGAGAGTTGTGAACGGCATCGGGACTGGCTACGCAGCGCGGTCCGTACCCGCGGCGGGCGCGAACGCCAAAGCCGAAACCTGGCTGTGGATCGCGCAGCGCGCCAGCGCGGCGCTGCTCGCGCTGTGCGTGCTGGTGCACCTCGTCACCATCATTTACGCGGTGCGCCACGGTCTGTCCGGCGCGGCGATATTGGGACGCACGCGGGGCAATCCGGCCTGGCTCGCGTTTTACTTCCTGTATGTGTTCACGATCGCCGTGCACGCACCCATAGGCTTGCGCAGCCTGTTGCAGGAGTGGCTGGGCTGGCGCAGCGCGTCGCTCAACTGGTTCATCCTCGCGCTTGCGCTCGCGCTGTTCACCTTCGGCCTGCGCGCGGGCTGGGCGGTATTCGCATGAGCCTAGGAGCAGGGGCCCCGCGCAGCGGGGATGCGACCCGGGCGAATGCGAAAGGCCGCCGACAGTTCGGTGCTGGCATACGCTTGGCGATATCGGAGGCGGCTTTGCGATGAGCATGAAAAACGACTACCGCTCGCGTAACCATCCGGCCTGGTGGGCGTTCCTGGTGCACCGGCTGTCGGGACTGGCATTGTCCATTTTTCTGCCGTTCCATTTCTGGGCGCTGGGGCAGGCTCTGCAGGGCGAAGCCAGGCTGGACACGCTGCTGCGCTGGACCGAGCAGCCGTTGCTGAAATTTGCCGAAATCATGCTGATATTGCTGCTGGCGGCGCACCTTACCGGCGGATTGCGCCTGCTCGCGCTGGAGTTCCTGCCCTGGCGCGGATGGCAGAAGAGCCTGCTCGCCTGGGCTGCCGGCGCGGCGCTGGCCGCCGGTCTCGCGTTCGCGCTCGCGCTTTAGGCGATGGCGGCACAGAGGTGGCCGGATTAGAATGAAAGCGGAAAGCCGGGACATAAGAATAATTTTCAATAACGCATACTGGAGGAGATCGAAATGAATCTGTTGAGAACGTTTGCCTTCCTGCTGGTCCTGGCCTGCGGCGGCGCCTGGGCCCAGGGCTATCCGAGCAAGTCCGTCAGGATCATCGTGCCGTTCGCGCCCGGAGGCGCGACCGACATCGTTACCCGTCTCTTGGCGCAAAAGCTGACCGAAACCTGGGGCCAGTCGGTGATCGTCGAGAACCGCAGCGGCGCCGGCGGCAACATCGGCGGCGAAGCGGCGGCCAGATCCACGCCCGACGGCTATACGCTGTTCATGACCTCGGGCTCCATCGTCACCGCCAACCCGTACATCTACAAGAAAATGTCCTTCGATCCGGCCAAGGACCTGCTGCCGATCACCAACGTGGCCAGCGGACCGCAGGTGATCGTGGTGAACCCGAGTTTCCCGGCGAAGACGCTGAAGGAATTTATCGCTGCGGCCCGCGCCAAGCCGGGTGCGCTCAATTTCGGCCATGCCGGCATCGGCACCCAGACCCATCTGGCCGCGGAGAACTTCCTGTTTGCCGCGAACCTCAATGTCATCAGTATCCCGTACAAGGGAGAGGGCCCGGCGATGACCGACCTGGTCGCGAATCAGATCAACATGGCGACAGTCAACATGCCCGGCGCGGTCGGTTTCATCAACCAGGGCAAGCTGCGCGCGCTTGCTGTCACCGGCAAGCAGCGCTCGCCGCAGTTGCCCGATGTCCCTGCCGCGGCCGAAACGCTGCCGGGATTCGAGAACACTGGCTGGTTCGGACTGATGGCGCCGGCGGGCACGCCGAAAGAAATCGTCGACAAAGTCTATCGCGATACGGCGAAGATTCTCGATACCACGGAAATGCGCGCCCGCTTCTACGTGCTGGGCATGGTTCCAGTCGGCAATACGCCGGCGCAATTCGCCGATGCCATCCGCGAAGAGAGCGCGCGCTGGGCCAAGGTCGTGCACGAACGCAAGATAGTCGTAAACTGATTTTACGCATATGGATGTCGATCTGAAACAGGTGGAGGAAGCGGCCAAGGAGCTGTACATCCGCGCGCTCAAAATCCTGCCGCCCGACATCAAATCGGGCATAGCCGCGCTCGCGCGCAATGAAACCAACGCGACCGCCAGCACCATCCTCGGCACCATGCTTACCAACATCAAGGTTGCCGAAGAGGGCGCGAACCTGCTGTGCCAGGACACCGGCATTCCTATCTACAACGTGGTCATAGGCCGCGGCGTGAGCGTGGACGGCTACGCGCTGAAGCAGGCGCTACGCGCCGGATGCGAACGCGCCACGCGCGAACACCCGCTGCGCTCCTCGGTGGTGCACCCGGTGACGCGCGCGAACGAGCATAGTTCCTGCGGCCGCGGCGTGCCGGTGATCAACATCGATTTTTCCGACATCGACGAGACGCTCGCCATCGAAATGATCCCCAAAGGCTCGGGCTCTGAGAACAGTTCCTGGCTGAAAATGGCGATCCCGGCCGAGGGCGTGGATGCGATCAAGACCTTCGTCGTCGATTGCGTGCTGGAGTCCGGCGGCAAGAGCTGCCCGCCCACCGTCGTCGGCGTGGGCGTGGGCGGCACGGCCGACCTGTGCGTGCACCTGGCCAAGCAGGCGGCGACGCGGCGGCTGGGCTCGCGCTGCGAAGATCCGGAGGGTGCGCGGCTGGAGCAGGCGCTATCCGTGGCGGTGAACCAGCTCGGTGTCGGCCCGCAGGGCCTGGGCGGGGACGCGACCGCGTTTGCGGTGCACGTGGAGACCGCGGCTACGCACATCACCATGAACCCGGTGGCGGTGAACATGCAATGCCATTCGGCGCGGCGCGCGCGCGCCACGTTCACGCCGCGCGGCGTCGAATACGGTTTTTAACAGGAGACCGCGGCATGAAACGATTGCTGGCTTTGATGTTCTTGTTGTGCGCGCTGCCCGCGTCGGCGCTGGAGGTGGCGGGCGTGAATGTGGCGGACAAGGCAAAGGTGGGGGCGGGCGAACTGGTGCTCAACGGCGCCGGCATCCGCACCCGCGCCATTTTCAAAGTCTACGTCGGCGCGCTCTATCTGGCCGAGAAAAAATCGGCTGCCGCCGATGCGCTTGCGCAGAAGGGCGCGAAGCGCGTGGCCCTTACGATGCTGCGCGACCTGTCGGCGCAGCAGCTCAACGAAGCGTTCGAGAACGGCATCCAGGCCAACCACGGCGCAGCCGAAGTCGAGGCGCTCAAGCCGCGCATCGCCGAACTGCTGTCGCTGTTCACCGACGCCAGGAAAGGCGATGTGATCCTGATCGATTTCCTGCCGGAATCGGGCACGGTCGTGAGTGTCAACGGGCAGACGAAGGGCAAACCGATCCCGGGCGAGGACTTCTACCGCGCGCTGATGCGCATCTGGCTGGGCGACAAGCCGGTCGACGGCGACCTGAAAAAAGGCCTGCTGGGGCAGGCGAACTAATGGCGCATCACGATTTCACCACCCCCATGGGCGAGAGCGCAATTCGCGCGCTGCGCGTCAACGACACGGTGACGCTGCATGGCACGCTGTACGGCATACGCGATGCCACGCAGATCCACATGTTCGACCGCGGGCGCAAGACGCGCTTCGACCTTGCCGGCCACGCCGTGATCCACACCGCGCCAAATGTGAAGAAGGTGAAACCCTCGGCCGCGCATCCGGCCGGCTATGCGCCGGTATGCGTAGGCACCACCACCAGCGCGCGCATGGAGCGCTTCACCCGGCCGCTGATGAGCCAGTATGGCGTGCGCATGATCATCGGCAAGGGCGGCCTGCTCGCCGAGTCGCTCGCGGCCTTTGCTGAACTGGGCGGCGTCTACCTGGCGATCGTCGGCGGCGCCGCAGCCTTGGAAACCACCTGGATCGAGCAAATCGAGGACGTCGACCTGGACGACCTCAACCCGGAAAGCCTGTGGCGTTTTCGCGTCAGGGGTTTCGGGCCGCTGCTGGTCGCCATGGACAGCCACGGCGCCAGCCTGTACACCGAACTGAAGAAAGCGGCAGCTGGGCGGCGCGCGGCGGCGCTCGCCGGCCTGGGAGTAAAATAAGCGCTGGCGCCGGCGGCCTCCGGGCGACGGCAGCATTTCCTATCTTGGCGCACACAATATGAGCTTTCCTTCAACTGAGAACCTCAACGTCGTTTCGTTCGAGGCGATGCCGTCGCCGCGCGAATTGCACGAGCGCATGCCGCTTGCCGACGCGGGCGCGCAATTCGTCGCCGCAGCGCGCGCGACCATCTGCCGCGTGCTCGACCGCAGCGATCCGCGCCTGCTGGTGATCGTCGGCCCCTGCTCGATTCACGATCCGGCGGCGGGCCTGGACTACGCGCGGCGTCTGCTTGAACTCGCCGCCGAGGTCGAGGACAGCTTTTATCTGGTGATGCGCGTCTATTTCGAGAAACCCAGGACCGTCACCGGCTGGAAGGGCTTCATCAACGATCCGCATATGGACGACTCCTTTCATATCGAGGAAGGCATGGAGCGCGCGCGCCGCTTTCTGGTCGACCTCGCAGCGCTGGGCCTGCCTGCCGCCACCGAAGCGCTGGATCCGGCCTCGCCGCAGTACCTCGGCGACCTCATCGCCTGGTATGCGATCGGCGCCCGCACCAGCGAATCGCAGACGCATCGCGAAATGGCCAGCGGTCTTTCGGCTCCGGTTGGATTCAAGAACGCCACCGACGGCAATATTGGCATCGCGATCAATGCCATCCGCTCGGCACGCGCGCCGCACACGTTTCTCGGTATTACCGCGGACGGAACCCAGGCCATCGTGCGCACCCGCGGCAACGGCTACGGGCATATCGTGCTGCGCGGCGGCCAGAGCCCGAACTACGACACTGCGCAGGTGACGCTGACGGAGCAGGAGCTGGCGCAGGCAGGGCTCGAGCCCAATCTGGTCATCGACTGTGCGCACGCGAATTCCCTGAAGAAGCCGGAACTGCAGCCGCTGGTGTTCAGGGATTGCATCCACCAGATCATCGAAGGCAACAGCTCGATCGTCGGCCTGATGCTGGAGAGCAACATCGTCGCGGGCAACCAGCCGATCCCGGAGGACAAATCCAGCCTGATTTACGGCTGCTCGGTGACCGACCCTTGCATCAGCTGGGACACCACGGCCAAGCTCATACGCGAATCGGCCGCGGCCGTGGCGCCGGCGTTGCGCGCGCGGGCGAAGCGGACGTGACGCAGCCGTCATGAAGCGGCCGCCGCCGGCCAACCTGGACGAGCTCGCGCGCGTCATCCGCGCTTTTGCCGAGGAGCGGGACTGGGGCCAGTTCCATACCCCGAAGAACCTCGCCATGGGCGTCGCGATCGAGGCGGCCGAGCTGATGGAAGAGTTTCACTGGCTCACGCCGGAGCAATCGGGCGGGCTCCCGCCGCAGACGCTGGAGGCGGTGCGCCACGAGATGGCCGACGTATTCGTTTACCTGGTTCTGCTGGCCGACAAGCTTGGCGTCGATCTCATGGCTGCGGCCGCGGAAAAGATTGCGATCAACGCCGGGAAATATCCCGCCGACACCGTGCGCGGCAAGGCGACGAAATACGACAAGTATTGATGCTTCGAAGATCGGACCGTTTCTTCGGAGCAGGACTATCTACGCCGTCTGAAATCGAGGGGCGGGCTTGCGCGTTGCGCGCGCCAACCGTGTTTTTGGTACGGATGAAAAGCGCATCCGTACCAAAAACATGGTTATGGTTAAAAGCGACGATAGCGCGGGTTTTCATACAAGATCGTCGATTGCGCGCGGATGGCTTTTATCCGCGCGCAATCGACGATCCGCGCGGACGGCTTTTCGTCCGCGCAACAGCACAACTCTGCAATAGCGGGAGCGCGATCTAAGTCGCCGTGCATCCATGCTCAGTTATCGCCACGCCTTTCACGCGGGCAATCATGCCGACGTGCTGAAACACGTCATCCTCGTGCATCTGTTGCGCTACCTTACGCAGAAGGACAGGCCGCTGTGGTTTATCGACACCCACGCCGGCGCGGCGGCCTATTCGCTGGACGAGGGCTATGCGACCAAGAACGCGGAATTTGAGAGCGGCATTGCCCGTCTATGGGCGCGCGCGGATCTGCCGCAGCCGGTGGCCGACTATGTCGAACAGGTGCGCGCGCTGAATCCCGATGGCGCACTGCGCCGTTACCCCGGCTCGCCGCAACTCGCCTTTCAGTTGCTGCGCAAGCATGACCGGCTGCGGATGTTCGAGTTGCACAGCACCGAGAGCCATTTGCTGCAGCAATATTTCCGCGGCGATGCGCCGCGCGCGATCGTGCAGGCCGGCGACGGCTTCGCTGGCCTCCAGGCAGTATTGCCGCCGCCTTCGCGCCGCGCCCTGGTGCTGATCGATCCCTCCTACGAAGACAAAGGCGATTATCGCCGCGTGCTGACGGCCTTGCGCGATGCGCAGAAGCGTTTCGCGGCTGGAGTCTATGCGGTTTGGTATCCGCAGGTGCAACGCCGCGAAGCGCGCCAATTCCCCGAGCAACTCAAACAGTTGCAGGACAAGGACTGGTTGCACGTCACGCTGACGGTAAAGAAACCGGTGGCCGGAGGCTACGGCCTGCACGGCAGCGGCATGTTCATTCTGAATCCGCCCTGGCTGCTGCCGCAAGCCCTGGACGTCGCCATGCCATATCTCGCCAGGGTTCTGGCGCAGGACGCCGCTGCAGGTTTCAGCCTGGAGAACGAACTGGCGTAAAGCCTGCCCCGGACCTATACCACGTGGTCCGGCGCGAGCGCGCAGGGGTGGCGTTCGTCGCCCGTCTCGACCTGTATCGTTGCGTGCCCGATGCCGAAGCGCTCGCGCAACTCGTCGGCAACTTGTGCCATCAAATGGTCACCGGGATGTCCGCCAGGCATGACCAGGTGCACGGTCAGCGCGGTTTCGGTGGTGCTCATGCCCCAGATGTGCAAGTCGTGAAATTCGGCGACACCGGCCAATCCGGAAAAATATTCCCGGATCAGCCCGGTGTCGATGCGTGGCGGAACGGCATGCAGCGAAAGATTCACCGAATCGCGCAGCAGCCCCCAGGTGCTGCCGACGATGACCGCTGCGATGGCGAGGCTCATCACCGGATCGAGCCAGATCCATCCGCTGTAGAGCATCCCGACGCCGGCGAGCACCACCCCCAGAGAAACGGCCGCATCCGCCGCCATATGCAGGAACGCGCCTTGCACATTCAAGTCGTGTTCGCGGTCGCGCAGGAACAGCAGCGCCGTGACCGTATTGACCGCGATCCCGCACAGTGCCACCCAGATGACCGTCATGGTGGCGACCGGAACCGGGTTGGTCAGACGCTGAACCGCCTCCACGGCGATGCCGCCGACCACCAGCATCAGCAGCATGGCGTTGATCAGCGCCGCCAGGATGGAGGAACTGCGCAGGCCGTAAGTAAAACGATGAGACGGCTCGCGCCGGCCGAGAACACTCGCCCCCCAGGCGAGCGCCAGCGCCAGCACATCGCTCAGGTTATGGCCGGCGTCGGCCAGCAGCGCCATGGAATGCGCAAGCACCCCGTACACCGACTCGATCGCGACAAAGCCGAGATTCAGCACGATGCCTATGGCAAACGCGCGGTCGTGCCCCGGATGATGATGCGTATGCTCGTTATGTCCGTCTGCCATTTGCTGCGTTCCAGCGAATTTTCGACAATGTGACATATTTTGCGCCGGCTGTCCGCACTGCGCGGCATGCGCACGCGGGCTTTAGTTTCAGCATAACGCGCTGCGCGCATCAGCCTCCACTGAAACTTCGTTTTCTTGACCGAGACCGCCAATCTGCTAAGCTTCGCGGCATGAGTGAACGCAAGCAAATCGGCATCATCAGCCTGGGCGTGATGGGACAGCGCATGCTGGCGCGCCTGGCCGAGCATCCGCGCGCGCGCGCGTCGGTGGCGTGGGATCCGAATCCTGCGGCCGTGGCCGAGGTGAGCAAGCGCCATCCCGGACTCAGGATCGCCGCAACGGCGGCCGAAGTGATCGCGGCGCCCGCGCTCGACGGCCTCTACATTGCCTCGCCGCCGGCCAGCCACCTCGCCTACGCGCATCAGGGTTTCGATGCGGGACTTGCGCTGTTTTGCGAAAAGCCCCTCACCGTCGATTTTGCGGAAGGGCGCAAGGCGATTGCCAGGATCGAAGCCGGGCGGCTTCGGTCCGGCGTAAATTTCTCGCTCGCGTCTTCTCCCGGGCTTGCGGCGATGACCGCGGCGATCAGCGACGGCTCCGTCGGCAGGCCCGAGCAGGTCGAAATCGAACTGTCCTTCGACCAATGGCCGCGCACCTGGCAATCCGCCGCCGGCCGCTGGCTGGCCGAGCGCGCCGAAGGCGGTTTTTCGCGCGAGGTGCTGTCGCATTTCGTGTTTGTGTTGCAGCGTGCGCTGGGTCAGGCGACGGTGGAGCAGGCCAGGCCGGACTATCCCGCCGACGGCATCTCCTCTGAACGGGCGTTGCAGGCGCGGCTCAAGGCGGGCGGCGTGCCGGTAACGGTAGATGCGAAGGTCGGCGGGAGCCTTCCCGATTTCAATCGCATGACCTTGATCGGCAGTAGCGGGGCGATCGAAATACACGATTGGTTTGGCCTGCGCCGCCGCGGCAAGGGCAGCGACTGGATTGCCGTAGGCACGCCCCAGAGCAACCGGCAGATCGGCCAGACTGCGCAGCTGGATCAGGTGGTGGAGATGATAGAGGGGCGCGCGCACACGCTGCCCAGCTTCGCCGAAGCGCTGGCGGTTCAGGAAACCATCGAAGCCATACTCAAGGGGCGATAGATCGGCCCGCTGTTCGGCCCGCCGTCGTGGGTTCGTCGGCGGCCGGTGCTAGCTCTGACTGGACGAATCCATGGCGACCAGCACCCTGCGCGCACTCGAACGCTGCAAAGACCAGTACGGCGCAGCTTGTGCCGAGTCGAAGCTCGCGCTGCTCGGCCGGATCGAACGCGCCGATCTGCGCTCGGCGCGGGCGGTCTGGCGCCTGCATGAGCTGCTGTGCTTCCTGCGTGCCTACCCGGACGATGCGCGCCTGCTGGCGCAGGTGGAACGCATGCTCGCGCGATTCGCCGGACGGCCCGATCTCAAGCGCGAGCGCGAGGCGCTGGCCGATACGGGGATCGCGGGCACGGCTATCCGCTACCGTTTCTTCTGGTCCACTCTGCGCTGGCTCGCGCGGCGCTGGCCGGACCGGTTAGCGATCGACCGCAGCGAAACCGAGGTCGAGGACAAGCTCGCTGCCGCGCTGCCGCTGCTCCTCACCTGGGCCGAAGCCGCGACGCTGAGACAACTGCATCCGCTGGCATTCGCGGCAATAGAGCGGCTGCGCGCGCGCGGGGAGGGTGATGCCGCGTTTCTCGCGCGCCGCATCGCCGCCATGCCGGGCGACGGGTTCACGCGCGAGGCTTTCCACGACGCGATCGAGCCGACTTACGAACTCAAGCCCGGGCCGGACACGCCCACGCGCACCCGCGCCAGGCATGGCGCGGCGCCGCTGGCCTTCCAGCCCGAGCCGTTGCGGCGCGCCCGACCGGATCTGCGCGAGGAACTCGGGCGCCTGTATCGCGGTGTGCGCCTCACGTCGGCGCGCGAAGGCGGGGAGCTGATCGAGCTTGCGCGCGGCGCCATGGTGACACGCTCGCGCGACCTCGACGCATTTGCCTACGGCAACGCGCGCGACGTGCGTCTGGTCGACGATGGCGGCGGGCTGGCATTTGTGTTGATAGGCGTCATCCCCGAACGGCGTCAGCTGATTCCCGCGACCTGCGGCTACCTGATCCTGCACAACGGCGTGCCGATCGGCTACGGCGAGGCGTTCGTGATCGGGCGCTCGGCGACGATGACGTTCAATATTTTCGCGAGCTTTCGCGGCGGCGAGGCGGCCTATACATTTGCGCGAACCCTGGCGATGGTGCGGCACGTGTTCGGCGCCGGGGCGTTCAGCCTCGATCAGTATCAGCTCGGCAAAGACAACGACGAGGCGATCGCTTCGGGCGCCTGGTGGTTCTATTACAAACTCGGATTTCGGCCGCTGACGGCGGAGGCGCGCCGGCTGATGCGCGCGGAGCTGGTGCGCATGCGCGCCGACCGGGCCCACCGTTCGAGCGCGGCGACCTTGCGCGCCCTGGCCGAGTCGCACCTGGTGTTCGATTTCGACCGTCTGCGCACGCCCAGCCTGCCGCCGCTCGCCGAGCCGGGCTTGCGCATCGGCGCCGCCCTCGCACGACTGGCGCAGGGCGAGCGCGAGCGCGTGCTGGCGCAATGCAGCCGGGACGCGATGCGGCTCACCGGGCTGCGCTCCTTGCGCGGCTACAGCGTAGGCGAGCGCCTCGCCTGGCAGCGCTGGAGCCCGGTTGTCGTTTTCGGCCTGACGGGCGTGTCGCGCTGGAGCCTCGCCGAAAGACGTGCCCTCGCGCGCGTGATCCGCGCCAAGGGCGGCCGCGACGAAAGCGAGTTTCTCGCCCGCTACGCCGCGCACCCGAAACTGGAGCGCGCGCTGTTCGGGAAGCGCTGAGTCTCTAGATTCAGCGCCTCAAGTACGGTTGCACGTCACCCGTTGCGCGCTCGCGCGCGCCAACCGTGTTTTTGGTACGGATGAAAAGCGCATCCGTGCCAAAAACACGGTTACGGTTAACACCAAACAAGGGGTGCGGGTTTTATACTAGATCGTCGATCCGCGCGGACGGCTTCTCGTCCGCGCAACATCGCAACTGTGCAAGAACGGGGGCGCGATTTAAGTCGCGACGACTAAATTCGAAACTCGATCAGGAACGGACCGCGCCGGCCGCAGGCCGACTTGAACACATCGGCGAAGCCCTCGAGCGTGTCCACGCGGGTCGCCTCCACACCCATGCCCCCGGCCAGCTTCACCCAGTCGAGCTCGGGGCGCGCCAGATCGAACAGCTCGTTCGAGACGCGGCCGGGCTTTGCGCCCACCGAGACCAGTTCGCCATAAAGTATCTTGTAGATGCGGTTGGCGAATACGACGTTCACCACATCGAGCTTCTCGCGCGCCTGGGTCCACAAGGCCTGCAGCGAGTACATGCCCGCGCCGTCGGCCTGCAGGCATACCACCTTGCGCCCGGGGGCGGCCAGCGCGGCGCCGGTAGCGCAGGGGAAGGCGTGGCCGATGGCGCCGCCGGTGTTTTGCAGCCAATCCATCGGCGCGGCGTTGAAGGTCGGCGCAAACAGCGCTCGGCCGGAGGTGACGCCGTCCTCGGAGACGATACAGTTTTCCGGCAGCAGCGCAGCGAGCGTGCTGGCGAAGGCTTCGGGTTCGAATTTACCGCGCGCAAGTTGCGGCTTGATCGTGCCTTCGGCAATGGGCACGTTCTTCGGTGCGCCGAGCTCGTCGGCCAGCGCTTCCAGCGCGGCGATCGCATCCTGCTCCGGCCGGGCGAGCAAGTGGGTGACCGAGTCCGGCGGCGCCATCAGGCTGGGCTTGCCCGGGTAGGCGAAGAAGGCCGTGGGTGGCTTGGCGCCGACGAGAATCACGTGTTTCGTGCCGGCGAGCGCCTTGAGCGCGCCTTCGACCACATAGGGGATGCGGTCCACGGGGACGCGCCCGCGCCCGCGCGCCATGCGTGACACCTGGGTGGGCGTGCGCAGCTTCGCGCCGGTGACCTGCGCGACGCGGTTGGCCGCGACGAGGCCGGCTTCGGACAATACCTGCCCATACAGAACCAGCATGGCCGGCTCCTTGGTCCTCAGTACCTGCGCGATGGTGCGCAAGGTATCCGGCGCGACGGGCGGACGCGCCGGGACCGGCAGCGGCGCGGCGACCACGCCGCCATCGTTCCAGGCGGTGTCCGCGGGCAGAATCAGCGTGGCGATCTGCCCGGGCGCGGTGTTCGCTGCCTGCACCGCGGCGGCGCTGTCCGCGCCTACGTTCGCGGACGAGTCGCTGGTGCGCACCCAATGCGATGACGCGCGCGCCAGGCCCTCGGTGTCGGCGGTGAGCGGCGCGTCGAACGGCCGGTGGTAGGTCGCTTGATCGCCAACGATATTGACCATGGGCGCATGCGCGCGGCGCGCGTTGTGCACGTTGGCGATGCTGTTGGCGTAGCCCGGTCCGCAGTGGAGCAGGGTCGCGGCGGGCTTGCCGGCCATGCGCGCATAGCCGTCGGCGCAGCCGGTCACCACGGTTTCAGCCATGCCGAGGATACAGCGCATGCCCTGAACCTTATCGAGCGCGGCGACGAAATGCATTTCGGAGGTGCCGGGGTTGGCAAAACAGGTATTCACGCCGCTGGCGAGCAGCGTGCGCACTATGCTTTCGGCGCCATTCATGGGAGCTCCGTTCGAGTGTGAGATTTTGTTCCGATATGAAGCCTTACTTTAACATCAACCGGTGCAAAACCAGTAAACTGCGTCTCCTAATCCGATACAGAAGCTCGCGGCTGATCGACGCATGGCCTGGCTCAAACAAAGCGTGCTCGGATCATGAGTGATCTTCGGGCGCTGCTCGCCTTCGCCGCGCCGCATCGCGCGGCGCTGGCGTCGAGCGGGCTGCTGATGCTGCTCGAAAGCGCGGCCGCGCTGCTCGTGCCCTGGGCCGGCGGCCTGCTAACTGAGGCGATGCTGCGCCTCGCCGGCCTAACCTCCGCCGGTCCCGCGCCTGCCGCCATCGGCATGGTGCTCTCGGGCATGCTGGGTTTGTTTGCACTGCAGGCGCTGCTCAAGTTCGGCAATACCTATATCCTCGGCAACGCCGCCGACAAGATCGTCGCCGATCTGAAGGTCCGGCTGTACGATCATCTCCAGGCCCTGCCTCTGGGCTACTATCACGCGCGGCGCCTGGGCGATACGCTCGCTCTGCTCACCAACGACGTGTACGTCCTCGGCGGCTACATCAGCGGCACAGCGCTGGCGCTGGTGCCGCTGTTGTTCACCGCGGGCGGCGCGGTGATTCTCATGTTTCGCATCCGGCCGGGTCTGGCACTGGTGGCGGTGATCCTCGTCCCCTTGTTCTATTTGCTGATGAAAATCGCCGGCCGCCGCATGCGGCCGCTGGCGGCGCAGGTGCAGCAGGAGTACGCAATCGCGATCGCCATCGCGCAGGAAAACCTGGGCATGCTGCCCGCGATCAAGACCTTCACCCGGGAACAGCAGGAATCGACGCGCTACCGCGAGCAGATCGATCGGATTTTTCGCCTGAGCGTAAAGCAGCGCGGGATCTACGCCGCGTTGGAGCCGCTGGCGCAGTTGATCGCAGCCGTGGGCATCGTGCTGGTGCTGGCCCTGGCGAGCACCGATCTGATTGAGGGCAAGCTCGCGCCGGCGCAATTGGTGAGCTTTCTGCTGTACGCGGCCCTGCTCACGCGGCCGGTTGCGGGGCTCGCCGATGTCTATGGCCAGACGCAGATGGCGCGGGGCGCTTTTGCCAGGCTGCGGCTGGCGATGGAGGAGCCGCCGGAGCCCGCGGGGCATGTAGGCATTGCGCTGCCAGCCGTGAAGGGCGAGATCGAATTTCGCGGCGTGAGCTTCGGCTATGGCGGGGGGACTTCGGCCCTGGAACAACTCGACCTGCATGTCGCGGCGGGCGAGACCATCGCCATCGTCGGGCCCAATGGGGCGGGGAAGAGCACGCTGGGTCACCTGCTAATGCGTCTGCATGAACCGACGGCGGGGCAGATCCTGATCGACGGCATCGACACCGCCGGCGTGTCGCTGGCGAGCCTGCGCCGCCAGATCGGCATCGTGCCGCAGCATGTGCTGCTGTTCAACGCCACGGTGCGCGACAACATTGCCTACGGGCGGCCCGATCCCGGCCAGGCCGAAATCGAAGCGGCGGCCGCGGGCGCGCGGGCCGATAATTTCATCGCCCGCCTGCCGCAAGGCTACGATACCCTGATCGGCGATCGCGGCGTGAAGCTGTCGGGAGGCCAGCAGCAGCGCCTTGCGCTCGCGCGCGCGCTGCTGAAGGATCCGCCGATACTGATACTCGACGAGGCCACGGCGATGTTCGATCCGCAGGGCGAAGCGGAATTTCTGCAGGCCCGCCACAACGTGCTCAAGCGCCGCACCGTGCTGCTGATCACGCATCGGCCCGCCAGCCTGGCGGCAGCCGACCGGATCGTGCGCATGGAGCAGGGGCGGATAGTCGAGGGCTGACGCGGCGCTATATGCGGAGTCCTGCATGCCCATACGAGAAACGGCTTTGCGCGCCACGCGCGCCAACCGTATTTTCTGCACGGATGAAAAGCACATCCGTACAGAAAATGCGGTTCTGATTAACACCAAATACGGCCTGGGGTTTTATCCAAGATCGACGATCCGCGCGGACGGCTTCTCGTCCGCGCAAGAGCGCAACTCCGAAACAATGGGGTGAGCGATTTCAGTCGCCACGTATAAGAACGGATCGCTCGCGGAGGCAACGACGCCGCGCTCAGCGCTCGGTCAGCGAGCGCTCGAATATCTTGTTGATCGGCTTGAGCAGGTAGTGGAGCACGCTGCGCCGCCCGGTGAGGACATCGACCTGCCCGGTCATTCCCGGAATCACCGGGAGCAGCTTGCCGCGATACTCGACCCCGGGCTTCAGGGTGCGCACGTGGGCGATGTAATACGGTTCGGGCGCTAGGCCCGGCTGCGCTTGCGGCTGGATCGAATCGGCGCTGACATAGACGAGCTTGCCTTCGACCCCGCCATAAATGCTGTAATCGTAGGCCGCGAGCTTGACCGTCGCCTTCTGTCCGACCTTGACGAAGGCGATGTCCTGCGGCCGTATGCGCGCCTCGACCAGCAGCGAGTCCTCTACCGCCACGATCTCCGCCATCGGCGTGCCCGGTTGCACCACGCCGCCCGGGGTCTTGTTGGCGATAGTTTTCACCACGCCGTTTACCGGCGAGCGAACCAGGGTGCGCGCCATTTTGTCTTCCAGCCCCGGCACCGCCTCGGCAACTTTCGCCAGTTCGTTTCTTGCGGCCGACAGCTCGCTTGCCGCCTGGCTGCGAAACTGCGACTCGTTGTCCTGCATTTTCCGCTTTGCCTCTTCGATTGCGGAGCGCGCGCGCGGGATCGCCAGGGTCGCCGCGTCCAGTTCGCCGCGGATACGAGTCGATTCGCGCTGCAGGCGCAGCAGTTCCACTTCGGACACCGCGCCCTCTTTCACCATGGGCGCGGTGATGGCGATTTCGCGCGTCAGGATCTCCAGTTGCTCCTGCGTGCGGTCGCGCTTGGACTGCAGCTCCACCACCTCCTGCGTTCGCTGCGCCAGTTGCTCGCGCAGCACCGCGTTCTTGCCCGCGAGATCGTCCAGCCGTGCACGATGCACCGCGGCCTCGCTATCGGCGAGCGCTTTGGCACTCTTCTGAACCTCGGCCGGCATCTGCAGCGCGGTTCCCTGGACCTCGGCGGTGAGCCGGGCCACTTTCGCCCGCAATCCGAGCTCGCCCTGCTGGCCTTCGCGGTAGGCCGAGGCGAAGCGCATGCGGTCGAGCTGGAACAGCACCTGGTCTTTCTTCACCAGGTCGCCTTCCTGCACCAGAATCTTGTCGATGATGCCCCCTTCGAGGTTCTGCACGTATTGCGTCTGGCTCGTGGTGATCACCTTGCCTTCGCCGCGCGCAATCTCGTCGATCTGGGCAAGCCAGGCCCAGACCAGAGCGATGACGAAGAAGCCGATGATGGCCGCGAGCAGCCAGTGTGGCGAGCGCCTCAGGCCGCCGTCATCGGCGGCGAGCTCCTCCGGCCGCCACGCCGGCGGCAGCAGCGGGGGCTTCGGTTTCGCCACCGCCGCGTGAGCGACTTCCATCAGTCCGCTCATCGCGCCATCCTCACCTTGCCTTCGGCGATGGCCTTCAATACCAGTTCCTTCGGCCCCACCGCCACCACCTTGCCGCTGTCCATGACCACCAGAGTGTCGATCACCGACAGCAGCGATTCGCGGTGGGTGATGATGAGTATGGTCTTGCCCGCAAGTTCGGTCTGCATTTGCGTCTTCAGGCGTTCTTCGGCCGAGTGGTCCATTGCGTGCGTCGGTTCGTCCAGCACCAGAATCGGCGGATCGGTGATCAGTGCGCGCGCCAGCGCCACGGTCTGGCGCTGCCCGCCGGAGAGCGCCTCGCCGCGCTCGCCCACCGGCATGTCGAAGCCCTTGGGATGACGGTTGACGATGTCGATCAGCCCGGCGATCGAGGCTGCGCGCAGGATCGCCGCGTCGTCGGCGCCAGGGGCGCCCACCAGCAGATTGTCGCGCACGCTGCCGGCGAACAGCGCGATATTCTGCGACAGATAGCCGACCGCGCGGCGCAGATCCACCGGATCGATGGCGCGGATGTCGGTGCCGTCGACGAGTATCGAACCCTGCTGCGGCTGGTACAGCGCCACCAGCAGCTTGGCCAGCGTGGTCTTGCCCGAACCGATGCGGCCGATGATGCCGACGCGGTCGCCTTCCTTGATCGCGAAGCTCACCCCGGTGAGCGCATCGATTTCGCTGCCCGGATATTTGAAGCTGACGTCCTGGAAGCGGATGTCTCCACCGAGCGCCGGGCGGTGCACGAAGCTGCGGTCGCGTGGCCGCTCGCGCGGCGCGTCCATGATCTGGTTCAGCGCCGCGAGCGCGCTCATCGACTGGTGGTAGCGGGTCAACAGCGACGCTACCGTCGCGAGCGGCGCCAGCGCGCGTCCGGCGATGATGGTGCAGGCGATCAGTCCGCCGGTGGTGAGCTGGTTTTCGCCCACCAGGTACACGCCCACGGCCAGCGTCGCGACGCCGACCATCATCTGCACCCAGGCGGAGAAGTTAACCGCGAGCGAGGAAAGAAAGCGCGTTCCCAGGCTTTCGCGGGCGACGTAGTCGACCACCTCTTCCCACTTGCGCTGCATCTGCGAGGACGCCCCCAGCGCCTTTACCGCCTCGATCGCGCCCAGCGTCTCGATCAGGATCGCGTGCTTGGCCTCGGTCGCGCGGAACACGCGGCGGATGCGATCGCGCAGCGGCACCTGCAGCGCCAAGCCCATTGCGAGCACGATCGGGATCGCGACCAGCGGTACTGCCGCCATAGCCCAGCCGCCGACCATGGCGATCACGCCGATGAACAGCAGCACGAAGGGCAGGTCGATCAGCGAGGTCATGGTCGCCGAGGTGAAGAACTCGCGCAGCGATTCGAACTCGCGCACGTTGTTGGCGAGCATGCCGACCGATTCTCGTCCGGCATCCAGCCGACGCGCCATCACCTGCTCGAACAGCGCCGAGGACAGCGCCACATCGGCGCGCCGCCCGGCCACGTCGATGAACCAGCCGCGCAGCAGCTTCAGGCCGAAGTCGAACAGGTACATCACGGCCATGCCCAGGGCCAGCACCCAGAAGGTCTCGAACGCCTTGTTCGGCACCACCCGGTCGTAGACGTTCATGAAGAAAATCGGCGACAGCACGGTGAAAATGTTCACCAGAACGCTGGCACCGGCGACCTCGCCGTAGAGTGGCCAGGCGCGCGCGAGCGTGCCCCAGAACCAGTGATGGGTGGCGAGGATGCGCTCACTGCCGGTGCCCGCATCGAAGCGCACCGCGCGGCTTACCGCGATCGCCGTGCCCTCGTAGTCCCGCGCCAGTTCCGCGAGCGGCAGCGTCTTTGCCAGGCCTTCAGCGGTGACGATCCCGACTTCGCCTTCGCCGCGCGCCACCAGCACGCAGGCGTCGCGCTGCTTGAGCAGCAGCACCGCCGGCAGCGAAAGTTTCGGAAAGCGCTCGAGGTCGATCTCTATGCTGCGCGCGCTGAGTCCGGCGCGTTCGGCGGCGCGCGCGAACAGCGCCGGAGTGAGCCCGGCCGCGTCTACAGGCAGGCCCGTGACCAGGGCCTGCGCGCTCATCGGTTGCCCGAGCAGGCGTGCCACTTGCGCGAGGCAGGCCGCCAGCGGGTCGGTCAGCGCGTCGGCGGCGGGTGCGGGAGTGGCGGCACTCATCGCGCGGCCCCGGCCGATTCCGGCGTCATCGTCATGCGCAAGCCCAAGTCCACCGCCGTCCCCTGTTTATTTTGTGTAGCAGCAAGCTCCTCTTCCCCTCTGTGCGCCGTCTGGCCGGTCGCGGCTTTGCGTTGTTCGGCGGCAGCGGCCTGCCGTTGTTCCTGCGCCAACTGCGTCTGCCGCGTCGCGTCGATGTCCACGCCCAGCGTTTCGAGCATGTTGCCGATCGCCGCGAGCACGCGCAGCTCGCCGAGCGTGACCGCGTACGCGCCCGTATACTCGCCGCTCCTGGCCGCAAACAGCTCGTTTTCGGCGTTGAGCACGTCGAGCAGGGTGCGCTGCCCGATCGAGAATTGCAAGCGGTAGGCGTTCACCACTTGCGCGCTTGCCGCCGCATAGCGCTGCAGTTGCGGCAGGCGGATACGGTCTTCCGCAAGCGTCTGCCAGGCCTGGCGCAGATCGCGCTCGGTGTCGTTGCGCGCCTTGCCGTAGCTGGCGAGCGCTGCGTCGATGCGCGCCTCGGCCTCGCGCACGCGTGCATCGTCGATGCCGCCGCGAAACAGGTTGTAACGCAGCCGCAACATGGCGTAGCGGTCTGCGTAGGCGCCGCGGACCCCGTCCAGGTCGTGGTTTGCCGAGGTGCCGACTTCCAGCGCCAGGCGCGGCGAGGCGTAGCGGCTGCGCAGCGAGTCGCGCTCGGCCTGCGCCGCGAGCAATTCCTTTTGCGCGGCACGGATCGCCGGGTGCTTCTCCAGTGCCTGAGTCAACGCGGCTGCGAGCGAGTCCGGCAGCGTCGCCTGGAAGCTGCCCGCGTCGGCGAGCGTGTCGGGAGGCTGTCCGGTGAGATGCAAAAAGGCGGCCTCCGCCTGCGCCAGTTGGGTGCGCAGTTGCGTCAGCGATGCTTGCGCCAGCGCGTAGCGCGCCTCGGCCTGCTGCGCGTCGGCGCGCCGGCCCTGGCCGACCTCGGCCAGCCGCGATACCTGCGCCAGCGTCTCCTGGTGGCGTTTCTCGTTGTTGGTGGCAATGGCGATCAGCTCGCGCAGCCGGATCACCTCCAGATACGCCTGCGCCGCGCGCGCGCCGGCGTTCTCGGCGGTCTGCGCCAACTGGTCGCCGGCACCTTCGGCGATTGCCTGGAAGCGGCGCACCTGGCTCGAAGTGGCACCGCCGTCGAAGATGAGTTGCGACAGGTTGACTTCGGCCTCGCGCCGAGTCAGCGTCTGGTCGGAGCCGAGCAGGCGCGTGCCGGGGTTGTTGCTGGTCTCGCGGCCTTGCCCCAGGCTCAGATCCAGTGTGGGGTACCAGGCGCCGCGCGCCTGCGCCGCGATCTGCTCGCTCGCGCGCTGGTTGGCGCGCGCCGCGCGCACTTCCGGCAGGTTCGCAACCGCGCGGGCGAGCGCATCCGCCAGGGTGTCGGCCAAGGCCGGCGCGCTGGATAGGCCGGCGCTGAACAGCAGGATGCAGAGGCAGACGCGTGGGGTCAATGCGATTCCTTGTGTAGTCGCTACGGCGCGGCTGCCGGCAAATCGTTCTCCAGGCTGACCGTGCGGCGGATTTCGTCCGAAACCAGCCCCAGGGCCATCGGCCGCGCCACGCCGGGCAATACCACCACGTCGTAGAGTTCCTCGACGATGCCTTCGAGGCGCAGCCAATGCACGATATCGCCGCTCCTGAGATCGATCACCAGCAGCCCGCAGCGCGGCTCCACTTCGCGCCGCTTCAGTTCGTCGTCGAGCGCGAGTCCGGAGAAGGTCTTGTTGTGCCGCGGCCGCGACATGCCGACCACGGCGAAGTTCTTGTAGATGGTCATGCCGCGTATATAGCCGGGGCAGAACGCGATTTCCTCGAACGCGCCGCGGGCAAGGTCCACCCGGCCGAAGCGCCCGGTGCCCGAATCCGCAAGATAGAGCTGGCCCTCGGCCAGGCGCGGCGAATGCGGCATCGACAGGCCGCCCAGCACGATGTCGCTCGAGCGCATGTCGATGACCACGCCGCCGTCGCGGCGTTTCTCGCGCCAGCCGTCTGCGACATCGGACCTGCTCACCGCGCTCGCGTAGCGCGGCACGCCTGCATCCATCGCGAGTCCGTTCAGATGGCAGCGGTCCTCGGCAGCCAGGCGCGAGATGAACGGCGGTTTCCACAGCGGCCGGATGCTGTGCGTTTCGCTCAAGCTCGCGACGCAGCCGAACAAGGTGGCGATGAACACCGGTTTGCCGTCGCTGCCGATGCCGATGTCGTGTATGTCGAGATCGCCCGTGGTGTAGGCGGTGCGCGGAATGTAGAACCTGTCATAGCCCTCGGCGGTCTGGCCCGGCGCGAGCGCGTTCTCCAGCCGCCATAACTGGTACAGCGTGCTCATCCACAGCGTCTGGCCGTCGCCCGCGAGGCCCATGCAGCGGTTGAACGTGCGCTCGAACACCGACAACCGTCCTTTTGGATTCAGGCCGATCAGGAACAGCTTGCCCGCCTGATAGGTGGTGAAGGCGAGGGAGAGGCGCTGCTCGGCCATCCAGCCTGTGAACTGGCGCGAACTGGTAATTTCGAACTTGGGCGCTGCTGCGGCTTCTGCGACGGGGGAATTCAAGGTTACGGTCCTTTTTCCCTATTCTAGTGCGTAACCGGGGGCTTGAGCAAAGCGGGCGCAAACGACTGCGCTTTGGACAACGCGTCGCGATAGGCTGGGTTCTGGAGAGATCCCCGCGCGAGGGCCGGGCGCGTTCAGGACGACCGGCCCGTGAAACCCTGTTTTGCAGTCAGCTAAAGCTGACGGCTACGTCCGGATCGACCAGCAGATTCGCCAAACCCTGCGAGTAGCTATGGTAGGACCCCTGCATCCCGTTGTCTGTCCATAGCGTAGGCGGGAAGTCCACCCTGACGTGCACCGCGTCGCCGGCATCGCCGCCGATTTGAAGCGTGTTGCTGCTTTCTGACATATTGAGCAAGTCGCGAATGTCGAGCACCAGATTGTTGTTGCCGTTGCCGGCAAGATCGATGCGCTCGATGCTCTCGAGCCTATCCGCGCCGGACGCGGTGAGATCGAGCGTCACCCCGCTGCCGTCGAGCACCAGCGTATCGAAGCCGCTGCCGCCGTTGATCTTGACGAAGTCGATGGTCGATTGGCCGGCCAGGCCCAGGTGCATGGTGTCGTCGCCCGCTCCTCCCGAGAAGGCGTCCTTGCCGCCGTTGCCGAACATGGTGTCGTTCCCCTGGCCGCCGATGAAAGTCTGGTCCACTCCCGCCGGGTTGCCCGTGAGCGTGTCGTCGCCTGTGCCGCCCAGATAGGTCTCTGGGCCAGTAACCAGTTTTCCGCCGAAAATGACGTAGGATTCGCCGGCGAGCATCAAATCTTGCGGCGATGCATGCGCCGAGGCAACCATCATGTCGTCAAAGCCATCGCCGTTGATGTCCCCAGCCCCGCCCACCGCATAGCCGGAGTCGTCGCCCGAGGCCACTCCGGACAAGCGGAAACCGTCGGAACCGCCAATCGTCAATAGATCGATGGTTCCGGAAAAGTCCACGGAATTCCAGAAATCCACAGACTTCCCGAGCACCACATAGCTGGAACCGGCGCGGTCACCGCCCGCACCGGGAGCCCCGATGATCAGGTCGTCATAGCCGTCGCCGTTGACGTCGCCGGCGCCGCCGACGGCATAGCCGGCCATATCGCCAGCCGCGCCTCCGACAATGCGGAAGCCGTCACTAGCGCTGAGAGCGGAAAGGTCGAGGTTCGACGCAAAGCCCCCCGCAGCCTTGCCGAAGACCACGTAGGCTGCGCCGGACTGGTAGCCGTTGGCGCTGCTTGCATATGAACCGACAATCACGTCGCCGTAGCCGTCGCCATTGACGTCTCCGGCTGCGCGCACGCCGTAGCCATTCAAGTCGCCTGCTGCCGCGCCGGAGATGCGGAAACCGTCGTCGCCGTCAAGCAAGGAAAGCTGTACCTCCGAGAAACCGGAGGCCTTGCCGAATACCACATAGCTTGCGCCGGAATAGGTCCCGTTCGGTCCGGCAAAAGGGGCCCCGACAATCACGTCGGCAAAGCCGTCGCCGTTGACGTCTCCGGCCGCACTTACCCTCATCCCGGCCGTGTCTCCCGACGCCTCGCCCAGAATCCTGAATCCGCTGGATGAATCGAGATCGGAAAGATTAGTGGCTGCGGCAAAACCTGAAGCGCTGCCGAAAACCACATAGCTCGCGCCTTCCCCGTAAGGCCCTGCGTAAGGCGCCCCGACGATGACGTCGGCAAAGCCGTCGCCGTTTACGTCCCCTGCGCCACTTACCGAGAGCCCCACCTTATCGCCCGCCGCTTCTCCTGACAGACGGAAACCCGACAAGCTGCCGGGTGTGCCGAGAGCGGAAAGCTCCGCGTTCGCGTTCGAATCCAGTACGCTCGAGAACGACGCCCTGCCGAACACCACGTAGCTCGCGCCGGCATTGCCGTCGACGTAGGGCGCGCCGATGATCATGTCGGCAAAGCCGTCGCCATTCAGGTCGCCCGCGGTGCTTACGGAAAATCCCGCCTGTCCAACCGCGCCTTCGCCGGACAAGCGCAAGCCGTTGCTGCCATCGATGGACCAGAGCGGCACCTCGGTGCCAAACCCCGAGGGCTTGCCGAAGATCACGTAGCTTCTGCCGGTAAAGTCGCCGTGCGCATCAGCCCAGGGCGCGCCGATGATCATGTCGGCATAGCCGTCGCCGTTCACGTCTCCGGCCGTGCTGACCCAGTTTCCGGAGCCGTCCAAGGCGGCCTCTCCGGGGACGTTGAAACCGGTCGTGGTAAGGTCTTCGAGACTGCGGTTGTCCGTATTGACGGTTATGCTCGCGAGCGTGCCGTCGAACACCGTGAAGCTGATCGTGCGCCCGCCGATGATGGTGGTATGGAAGGTGACCGAATCTAGGAGAGACTGGTACTCGGCCAGGGTCGCTGCCCCGGTGAACATCAACTCACCGGCGACGAAGGTGGCCGTGATTTCGTGGGTGGACGGGAACTGATATGTCCACACGTCGTTGCCTTCATCGCGGGCCGTGATAGGGCTGCCGTCCGGGAGCTGAACTGCCAGGATATCATTGCCTGCGCTAAAACCGCCGCTGATCGCAACCGTGGCCGAGGTGACCAGACCGCTGTCCGCATCGCCCAAGGTCAGGGTGGGGGCCACCAGAACCGCGCTTTGGCCGACGGTGTACGCGAGCGGTCCTGACACGCCGGAAATCACCGCGGCGTCGTTCTCGCCGGTAACGTTCACGCTCAGCGCCTGGCTGTGCGTGCCGCCGGCGCCGTCCGAAACGGTCAGCGTAAAGCTGTCGCTGGGATTGGCATCCGCCGGGACCGCGTTGATCGCAGCGCTGCCGGCTACGAAGCGGTACGCCCCGCTTGCGCTGTTCAAATACAGCGTGCCGTAAACCCCCGTCTTGGCCCAGTCGTAGCCCGCCAGCGCCGAGGAGAGCGCACCGCCGGACACACCGTACGTCAGCGTCGCGCCGCTGTCCACGTCGGCGCCGACGAGCGTGCCGGTTACGGCGGCGAACGTATCTGCAGCCTGGCTATCCGTGTAGCTTATTGCGGCCGGCGCCGCCAGCCCCGGCGCATCGTTGGCGCCGACGATTGCAATCGACACTACCTGCTGCGTGCCGTCGGCAGTCGTTGCCGTGAAGCTGTCGGTCAGCGTCTGCGCGACGTTGAGCGCCTGCACCGCAGCGCCAGCATTGTTGAGCGTGTAGCTCCAGTGCCCCGTAGCGTCGATCGTGTAGGTGCCGTGGGTCGCCGCCGCTGGCGTGCTCACTACCGTGAACGCCGCAGAACTGTCCACATCCGTCGCGCCCAGTTGCCCGCTCGCCGTCGGCGTGCCCGCGACCACACCGTCTTCGGCCACGGTGCCGGCGGCTGTGCCAGTGATCACGGCCGGATCATTCACCGGGGCGAGGCTGAAGCTTTGCGCAGCCGGCGTATTGCCGCCATGACCGTCGCTGACCGTGTAGCTAAGCCCCACGGAGCCGAAGTAGTTCTGCGACGGCGTGATCGTGTAGCTGCCATTGCCGTTGTCGGCAACGGTTCCATGGTCGGCCGCGAGATTTCTCACCGACATCGCATCGCCGTCCGGATCCATATATCCCGCGAGCAGATCGGCGGCATTGACTGTGTAGCCGGTATCTTCAGTGCCGCCCGGCAATGTCGCCGCGGGCCCCGCGAACACCGGCGGGCCGTTACCTGCGGGCGCAACATCCACGGTCACCGTCGCTGGTGCGCTGCTCAGCGCGCCATCGCCTACCGTATAGGTGAAATTGGCCGGCCCGTTGAAGCCCGGGGTGGGAGTGAACGTCACTGAACCGTCAGTATTCAGCACCGCCGTGCCGCCAATGCCGCTGGTCAGAGTCGCAATCGTCAGCGCCTGAGTCAGTTCAGGATCGCCGTCGCTGTCATTCGCGAGCAACTGCGCTGCAGCATAGGTCACTGCGGTATCCTGGGTCGTGGCCAGGTTATCGGCCACCGCCACCGGCGCATCGTTCATTGCCGCGAGGCTGAAGTGTTGCGTGGCGCTGCTGTTTCCGCCGTGGCCGTCGCTCACCGCGTAGCTCAGAACCACCGTGCCGTTGTAGTTCGCAGAGGGCGTGATCGTGTATGTGCCGTTTCCGTTGTCCGTCACGGCGCCGTGATCGGCCGCAAGGCCGGTCACCGACAGCGTATCGCCGTCGACGTCCGTGAAACCGGATAGCAGAGCAGACAAGCTGACGGAGTATGCAGAATCCTCGGTGCCGCCGGCTAGCGTTGCCGCCGCGCCGGTAAGTGCCGGCGCATCGTTGGCACCGTTGATGGTGAAGCTCACATCCTTGGTCGTGCCGTCGGCGCTGGCGATGCGGAAGGTGTCGGTCGCCGTCACTCCGGCGCCTAGTTGCTGCACCGCGCCGTTGACCACCGTGTAGGTGTAGACGCCGTTCGTCGCCAATAGTAGCGAGCCCACGGGGCTGCCCACTGCGCTCACTGCGGTGCTGAAAATGCCCTGGCCCGCGTCCGCATCGGCGACAGAAATACTGCCCGTGGCCGTCAGATTGCCGCCGCTCACGCCGACATCCTCGGTCACTGCGGAGACAGTCGGCGCGCCGATCATCGCCGCATCGTTGGTCCCGTTGATCGTGAAGCTCACCACCTTGTCGGTACCGTCGGCCGAGGTGATGGTGAAGCTGTCGACTTTGCTATCGGTTGCGCCCAAGTACTGCACCAAGCTGTTGGTTACCGTGTAGAGGTAGCTCCCGTTGGCTCCGAGACCCAAGGAACCCAGATTCCCCAGCGCGCCTGTTACGGCGGTTTGGAAGGTGCTCTGGTTCGCTTCCGCATCCGAGATCGAAATGCTGCCGGTCGCCTTCAGAATACCGGCGACTACCGCAACGTCCTCCGTCACCGCCGAGACGGTTGGTGTGCCGATCACCGCCGCATCGTTGGCGCCGCCGATCGTGATCGTCACCAGTTGCGCCGTGCCATCGGCGGTCGTCACTGTGAAGTTGTCGGTCAGCGTCTGAGTCGCATTGAGCGCTTGCACCGCCGGGTCGGTGTTGTCAAGCGTGTAGCTCCAGTGTCCCGTAACGTCGATCGTGTAGGTGCCATGGTTCGCCGCCGCCGGCGTGCTCACCACCGCGAACTCCGCCAAGTTGTCCACATCGGCCGCGCTCAACTGCCCGCTCACCGTTGGTGTGCCCGTATTCGCGTTATTCACCCCGCCGGCTTCCACCACCGTCCCGGCGGCGATGCCGCTGATCACCGCCGCATCGTTGGTGCCGTGGATCGTGAAGCTCACCACCTTGGTCGTGCCATCGGCCGAAGCGATGGTGAAGCTGTCCGCCTTCGTGTCCGAGGCCCCCAGGTACTGCACGTCGCTGTTGGCGACCGTGTAGGTGTACGAACCGCTGCCCGCCAAGCTCAAGGTACCCAGCGTACCCGGCGCCGGAAGCACTGTAGTCTGGAAGACGGCCTGACCTGGATCGGGATCGGAGACCGAAATTGCGCCCGTTGCCACAAGCAAGCCGCCGCTGACATCCGCATCTTCGGTGACATTTGCCGCCGTCGGATTTCCGATCGTCGCCGGAGTGTTGTCAGGAATGAACTGGCCGTCTCTAAACTCGCCGTCCGCAAACCTGATTACCTCGATGCGGCGCAGCGTATCGGTGCCGTCGGGCGAGCCGTCGCGCTTGTCGACGACCGTGATCTTGTAGCCTTCGCTGTCTACTGGGCCGCCACTGAAGGTGATTTGGTAGTCCAGGTAATTCCCGCTATAGATTGCGGTGTCAAGGCCATGAGGGCTGCCGTCGATATAATCATTGCCGGCACCGCCGACCAGGGTATCGTCGCCTTGGCCGCCATCCAGGCGATCGTCACCCGAACCGCCGTCAATATAATCATCGCCCTTGCCGCCGTCGATATTGTCGTCGCCGCCGCCACCGTCGATGCTGTCGTCGCCATCACCGCCGTCGATTTTGTCGTCACCCTTGCCGCCGTCGATACTGTCGTCGCCGTCGCCACCGTCGATTTTGTCGTCGCCATCGCCGCCGTCGATGCTGTCGTCGCCATCGCCACCGTCGATTTTGTCGTCGCCCTTGCCGCCGTCGATATTGTCGTCGCCGTCACGACCAGAGATTTTGTCGTCGTCCGCTGTGCCGATCAGGGTGTCGTTGCCGTTGGTCCCAACCAAAGCTTGGCCACCATCGTCATGCTCGTCGCGACCGCCGTGCCAGCCTTGCTCGTGCCCGACATTGTCGGGCCTGCCGTGTCCGCCACTATCGTGACTGTCCTGCCAGCCGTCTTGGCGATCGAAACTCCGATCACCGGGCAGATCCAAACCCCGATCGCGGCCCAGATCGAAACCTCGATCACCGGCCAGATCCAAACCCCGATCGCGGGCAAGATCGAAACCTCGATCACCGGCCGGATCGAAACCCCGATCGCCGGCCAGATCGAAACCCCGATCGCGGGCCAGATCGAAACCTCGATCACCGGCCAGATCGAAACCCCGATCGCCGGCCAGATCGAAACCCCGATCACCGGGCAGATCGAAACCCCGACCACCGTCCCGATCGTCGTCCCAATCATTCCGGCTATCTGAGTTCTTGGTACTCATGTTTGCCCACTACTGAGAATTATTGCTTTTACAAGCGAAGCGCCTACCGGCCCGCACGTCTTATAGAATAGCATCACACCATTATAGTTTGAAGTCTATGACACTCTTTCACAATCTTGGGCCGTCGCCCGCATTTTCTCAATAAATCATGGTGTTCCAGGTCAAAATAATGTGACATTGTACCGCTTTTTTGGAATGATTTTGCAATCGCCCGAGTGAGCGCAAATCCCGATAGGTGCGGTAGCCCGAGGGTGGCAGCGACGAGGTCGATCCGGACTTTTGAGCTAAGCGTCTTGCAACCGAACCTCGGTGACAAGATCAGGGCGATGCTTCCCCTGGTGCTCCCCAAAAAGCTCGCCCTCTAAAATCATCTTTTGCTGCGGATTCATGAGCTTATTTCCTGCGCAGTTCCTGGGTATGGTTTGAATGTTGGGGCCAAGCAACTCGAAAACGCATTCTCCCGGCCGATGCGGTGTCGGATGGCGCAACGACGCTGTCGCGCTTCTACCGGGATTCGGTTTCGCGCAAGGCAAGAGTCTACCGACGGGTGAAATCCTCGTGGAATTTCAAAAGACTTCGCGCGCAAAACGGATAAACGGTGTTTCCCGATAGTAGAATAAGCGCTCGAATGCCGCATTGGAGCAGGGTGATCATGGAAGCCAGGGAATCGCGGAGTTTGCCCTCGCCCGGGACGCGTGTCCGTGTGCCGGAGCATGTGCTGATGCGCAGTTTGGGCGACGAAATGGTGATGCTGAATCTCGATGCGGAGAGTTACTACGGCCTGAATGAAGTTGGCGCGCGCCTGATGCAGCTTGCCGAAGCCGGCGCGACGCTCGAGCAGATCACCGAGCAGCTATTCGGCGAGTTCGAGGTCGGCCGCGAACAGCTCGAACACGACATTAGAACGGTCGCGGCCGAACTCATCGCTGCCGGGCTGCTCGTGGAAGCGACGGCCGCGTGAGGAGGCTGCACAAATACCTGGCACTGTCGCCGGCCGGGCGTGCGATAGTACTGCGCAGCCTGTTGTTGCTGCCGGCAGTGGCCGCGCTGCTCAGGGTACGCGGGATGGAACCGGCCCGGGCATGGCTCGGCCGCCTGAGGCCGTTCGCCGCGGACGATGCGTCCGCGCTCGCTCCTCGCGAAATCGCGGTTCTGGTCGGCGCCGCGGGCGCGCTCCTGCGAGCGCGGTGCCTGCCGCGATCGCTGGTGCTCTGGCGTCTTTTGCGCGATCGTGGCTCGTCGGCGGAAATTCGCCTGGGCGTGGCGAAGCTTGCCGACGGCAGCCTGTCTGCCCATGCCTGGGTCGAGTTCGGCGGGGCGCCGCTCAACGAGCGGGCTGACCTTCTCGAGCGCCATGCGGCCCTGCCCGCGCTCGCAGGGCGGTTCACAAGCAGCCGCCCCAAGACGCTTTCCCTCTGAGCGGGTTCGAAGCAGCGGCTGGCCGGGGTTCGTTTCCGACACCTGGCCGCATAGGTTCCGATTGTCCATGAGCGGGATTACGGGATTCTGCAATGTCGACGGCCGACCAGCGGAGCGCGCGCTCCTCGCGCGGATGGTGCAGGCAATCGCCCACCGCGGCCCGGATGGCATGGGCCACTGGGTGGCGGGACCGGTTGCGCTGGGGCATGCGATGTTCCATACCACGCCGGAGTCGCTGCGGGAAACGCAGCCCTTGTGCATGGAGTCCACGGAGCGGGGTGGCGTTTGCATCACGCTGGACGGACGCGTGGACAACCGGCGCGAATTGCGCGCAGCGCTCGCGAGCAAAGGCTGCGCACCCCGCACAGACACCGATGCCGAACTCGTCCTGCGGGCCTACGAATGCTGGGGCGAAGACTGCGCCAGTCACATCATCGGCGACTTCGCCTTCGCGCTCTGGGATGGGCGACAGCGAAAGCTGTTCTGCGCGCGCGATTTGCTGGGCGTCAGGCCCTTCTACTACCGCTACGACGGACGTGCGTTCATCTTCAGTTCCGAGTTGCGCCCGCTGCTCGAGACACCCGGCTTCCAGCGCCGGCTCAACCGCGGCATGCTGGGGGAATACCTATGCAATAGCATTGCCCGCCGGGACGAAACACTCTATCAGGATATCCTGCGTCTGCCGCCCGCGCATCGGCTGACCCTCGAGGACGGGGTGCTGCGTATCTCGCGCTATTTCGACTTCGACCCGGGGAAATCCATCCGCTACGGCTCGGACGAAGAATATGCCGAGCACTTTTTCGAGATTTTCCGGGAAGCGGTGCGCTGCCGACTGCGCAGCCAGACGCCGGTCGCGCTTTGGCTGAGCGGCGGCCTGGACTCCTGTTCCATCCTGGGCGTGGCCGGGCACCTGGTCGAACAGGGCGAGATCACGGATCGGCAGTTGACAGCCTATACGCTCGCTTTTTCCCATCCCGATGCCGATGAGCGTGCCTATGTGAGCGACGCCGCCGGGATGTGGCGCTTCAGCGCTTGCTCCGTCGATAGCGACGGCGTCCCCGTGGAGCCGCTGGCCGATGACATAGAACGCAACCAGGACCTGCCTGATTTCCCCAATCTGTCTCCATGGAAGGGCCTGTGCAATAAGGCAAGCCAGTGCGGCAGCCGCGTGAACTTGTGGGGCCTGGGCGGCGACGAATGGCTCACCGGGGACGAGACGCACTGCGCGGACATGTTGCGCGGCCTCCGCTTCCCGGCACTATTGAGTCTCGTATAAATACATGACATCAGAAAGCCAGTTCAGCCTGTTTCCAGAAGGCGGTGATCAACGAGGGTCGCCGCTGCATGGATTTGAGTCTGTTACGGGCGAACTGGCCGACT